>MDTG01149712.1_pt1 | contig 18595 bp, 18 predicted proteins | sample 811421 | NCBI WGS metagenome assembly MDTG01 (sample SAMN05326645, study PRJNA326480) | marine metagenome | isolation source: seawater | place: Pacific Ocean: South East | collected 2011
AGTAAAATATATAAATTTTCTTCCGCTTTAATAGGCGCTGGAAGAATTGGTTTCCAACATGAATATGATGAAAAAAGAATTAAACCAGCTTCTCATTATGGAATGCTTATTGGTAATAAAAAAATTAATTTTAAAGCTATATGTGACAAAAATCCAAAAAATTTGGAACTTATCAAAAAAAATAATAAAAATATTAATTTATATGAATCTTACAAAGAGATGATAATTAAAGAAAAACCTGATATTGTATCAATTGCTACCTGGAGAGATACTCATTATGAAATTATGGACTATTGCTCTGACAATGGGGTAAAGGCGATAATTTGCGAAAAACCAATTTCAGAAAATCTAAAAGATGCAAAAAAAATTGTATCAAAATTAAAAAATTTAAATATTCCATTATTTATTAATCATAGAAGAAGATTTGATTCTGAACTAATTAAATTAAAAACAAATAATATAACTCATTACGTAGGTGAAATTTTACAAGTAAATTGTTTTTATGTTTATGGTTTGCTAACAACTGGTACACATTTGATCGATACTTTAATTTACTTACTTGAAAAAACTGAAGGTGAAATTAAATCAGTTTTAGGATTCAGTAATACATCAAATTCATTCTGTCCCACAGATGATCCAAATATTGATTTTATTCTATTTTTTTCAAGTGGATTAAAAGTTTTTGTGCAGTCATTAGATATGAAATCATATGATATTTTTGAATTTAATTTTTTTGGAAAAAAAGGTAAACTTTCACTGAAAAATATTGGAAGAGATATTGAGCAATTTAATATAATTAAATCTCCTGAGCACAAAGGATTTACAGAATTAAACTCTAACCCCAAAAAAAAATTAGGTGGAATACCCAGAAATCAATTCGGTACGCTAATAAACAATGTTATAGAAACACTTAATGGAAAATCAATCTCATACTCAAACGGTGATGATAGTATCAAAGTAATGAAGATAATAGAAGCAATAAAGCTTAGCACTTTAAAAAACAAAAAAATTAATTTGTAGAATGTGTGGTTTAGCGGGATTAATATCTTTAAAAAAAAATCATTTTGATAAGAAATTATTTGATGCTCTGTTAAAAACTAGAAATTTACAAAAACACAGAGGCCCTGATAACTTTGATTGGTTTCAAAATACAAATATTGCTTTATTTAGTAACAGGTTAAACATTATTGATTTAACTCCAAATGCTAATATGCCAATGATGGATGAAAAAACCGGGTGTGTTATAGTATTTAATGGTGAAGTTTATAACTATAAAGAATTATATTCTGAATTAGCTGAATATAATTTTAAAAGTCAATCTGATACAGAAGTTGTTTTAAAGTCATACATTAAATGGGGATCAAAATGTCTATCAAAATTTAATGGCATGTTTGCTTTTGCAATATGGGATCCAAGAGTAAATAAATTATTTTGTGCTAGAGATAGAATGGGTATAAAGCCATTTTTTTATAGAAAAATTAAAGACCATTTATTATTTTCATCTGAAATAAAGCCTCTGCTTTTAGAAAACAAAAAAATCCCAAATGAAAAAGTAATACATAATTATCTTGTCAATGGTGTTTATGATCATTCTGAAGAAACTTTTTTTAAAGATATATACCAACTAAAACAAGGTTGTTTTTTGGAAGTAGAAAATTCCAGAATAAATATATCTCCATATTGGAAATTAAATCATAAGACTAATAATCAACAAATTAAAGATTACACAAATTCTAAAGAATATTTTTTATACTTAGTTGAAGACTCTATTAAACTAAGACTTCGATCTGATGTTCCTGTATCCCTTAATATTAGTGGAGGATTAGATTCACTAACATTAATGTATCTAATTAATAAAATTAATAACGGACAAAAAAATATTAAAAGTTTTAATTTTTATTTTGATACTAAAACAAATGAAGAAAAATATTTTGCAGAAAAACTATCTTCTGATCTAAAGTGGAATACTAAATATATTAAAATAAGTGCAAGTGAGATTCCAGCTCTTACTGAACAATGTATGTTTTATCAAGAACAACCTTTCCCCGGCCTTCCCACTTTAGGTAAATTCAAAACTTGTAAATATTCAAAATTAAATGGCTCTAAAGTAATATTAGAAGGTCAGGGTGGTGACGAAATAGCTGCAGGATATAGATATACTTATGGTTCACATATTAAAGATTTAATCAAAGATAATACAATTGGTGAAATAAAAAATGAGATTTTTAAATTTTCAAAATTAAATAATTTAAATATAAGAGAAGTTTTTAGTATTATAAAAAATGGTATTAAATCATTTGAAAACAATGGCTACTCAGCAGATGGAACTAAAAGTATTAATCACAATATTTTGAATAATGATTTTTTAAACAAATTTAATGACAATGAAGTTTATGATTTTCAATTATTTGATAAAAATCTTAAAAATTTTCAATATAAAGATTTGTTTTTTACTAAGCTTCCAAGAATTTTAAGATCTTGTGATAGAGCATCTATGGCATTTAGTACCGAATTAAGGGTACCCTTGCTAGATCATCGAATTGTAGAATTTATGTTTAATTTAAAAAGTGAATTTAAAATTAAAAATGGTATTCAGAGATATATATATAGAGAAGCAATAAAAGAAATTACTGATATAGATTTATTAAATCTTCCTAAAAGATCTATAGTTGATCCTCAAATTATTTGGTTTAAAAAAGATCTTAAGGATTGGATATTTGATATTATAAATTCATCTATATTCAGAGAAATGCCTTATTTTAATTTTAAGAATATTAAATCTATTTTTCAGAATTACATAAGTGATAATACCGTTAATAATTCAGTTTTTATTTGGCAAATTATAAGTATTTATTATTGGCAAAAAACTTTTTTTTCGAGAGGTTAGTAAAATGAGCATAATTTTAAAAGACAAAAAAATTTCAATGTATTCTAAGCCGTATATAGTAGCTGAAGCATGTATTAATCATAATGGTGACTTTGATACTGCTAAAAAAATGATTGAAATTGCAGCTTCTGTAAAAGTTGACTGTATTAAATTTCAAATACATGTTTTAGAAAATGAAATGTTGAGAAATGCACCTCAGTCTGCGAATTTTGATGAACCTTTATGGGAAACTTTAGAAAAAACTAATTTTACCCTAGATGAACATAAAGAATTAAAAAAAATCTGTGAGTTAAATAATATTCAATATTTATGTACTCCATTTAGTAAAATTGGTGCAGATATGCTTGAAGAAATAGGTGTTGATTTTTATAAAACTGGTTCTGGTGAGATGACTAACTTTCCATTAATTGAACACATTGCAAAAAAAGGTAAACCAATGATTATTTCCACTGGTATGAGTGACATGGTTGAGATTGAAGAGTTAGTAAATTATGTTAAAAAATTAAAAACTCCATTTATGCTTACTCATTGTACATCTGCATATCCCTGCCCGTATGACAGAGTAAATCTCCAACTAATTAACAAATATAATAAACTATTTGATTTACCAATTGGTCTATCAGACCATACTAAAGATAATTTTTCATCTTATGGTGCAATAGCTCTTGGCGCACCTCTTATTGAAAAGCATTTTACTCTCGATAAAAAACAAATTGGCCCAGATCATAAATCTTCGATTGAGCCAAATATGTTGAAGGAATTAGTAATTGGTTGTGAAGCAATCTATCTATCAAATGGAAATGAAAAATATATTTATCCAGAGGAAAAAGAAATTATTTCATGGGCAAGAGAGTCAGTTGTTTCAGAAATTGATATTCTAAAAGATCAAGAAATTAAAGAAGAAATGATTTGGGTAAAAAGACCTGGTCCAGGAAAAGATAGTATTCCAGCAAAAAGATATAAAGATGTCATTGGTAGAATTGCAAAATGTAATATTCCAAAGAATACACAAATCAAGTGGACCTATTTAAAATAAAATGAGAAAAATTTGTGTTATTGCTAGTTCTAGAGCTACTTATGGATACAAAAGAAAAATAATTCAAATTTTAAAAAAAGATAAACAAGTAAGATTAAGTGTAATTGTTACTGGTATGCATTTGGAACGAAAATTTGGGTACTCATTAAATGATTTAATAAAAGATAAAGTTCCCATTACATCAAAAATTAAAATGAAAATTAAAGATTCTAATGAATTAAACTTTACTAAATCTTTATCATTATTAATGAATAAAATTTCTTCTGAACTAAATAGAATATTACCAGATTTAGTTTTAGTAACAGGTGATAGGTCTGAAATGTTTATGGCATGTATAGCTTCAGTATTTCAAAACATACCAGTTGCCCATATTCAAGCAGGTGATGTTTCAGGACATATAGATGGAAATGTAAGACATGCTATTACCAAGTTATCGCACATTCATTTAGCTTCATGTCTAGATTCAAAAAATAGAGTAATAAAATTAGGAGAAGAAAAAAAAAGAATTTTTAATGTAGGAGCACCTCAGTTAGATGCAATTCGAAAAATTAAAAAAAATAAAAATTTTATTTATAATTATCTTAATATAAAAAACAGATTACCAATAATCTTAGTAATTCAACATCCAGTGCTAATTGAATCACATTTATCAGGAAATGAAATCTTAATCACTTTAGATGCTTTAAACGAGTACAAATTTAACACAATAATATTATACCCAAACTTTGATACTGGTAGTAAAAAGATTATAGAGAAGATTAATATGTATAAAAAAAATAAAAAATTCTTTATTTTTAAAAATTTAGAAAGAATTATTTTTTTAAATATACTAGCAAATGTTGATTTATTAATTGGAAATAGTAGTGCAGGTATTCTTGAAGCACCTTCTTTTAAAATACCAGTAATCAATATAGGCAATAGACAAAGAGGAAGAATGCAAGCAAATAATATAATAAATTGTAAATCATCCAAAAAAGAAATTATGAAATCTATAAATTTTTCTCAAAATAATAAAAGTTTTAAAAATAGTCTAAAAAAATGTAAAAATCCCTATGGTGATGGTAAAAGCTCGGAAAGAATTGTCAAAATTTTAAAAAAAATTAATTTAAGTAAAATATTAGATAAAAAAATTACATATTAATGAAAATATTAGTAACAGGAGGAGCAGGTTTTGTTGGTTCACATTTAGTAAAAAAATTTAATAAACTTGGTTTGAAGGTATATATTGTAGATAACTTATTAAGTTCATCTAAAAAAAAATATTTAGATAAAAATTATTTTTATAATAAATCAATTACAGATAAAGTTTTTGTTAATAAAATAATTAAAAAAGTTGACGTAGTTTATCATCTTGCTGCTCAGGTAGAATTGCAAACTTCAATAATTAATCCTGAATTCACAATGTACAATAATGTTTATGGTTCATCAAATATTATAAAAAATTGTGTTAAGTACAAAAAAAAGTTAATTTTTGCATCCTCCTGCTCAGTTTATCCATTAGCATATAACAGTCGTATTAAAGAAAACAATTCAACTCCAGCATTATCACCTTATGCAATGTCTAAAATTTTTATAGAAAATTTAATAAATTTTTATACAAAAAACAACAATCTTCAAGCTGTAAACTTAAGATTTTTTAATATTTATGGACCAAATCAAAATTCAAATAGTAATTATTCAGCAGTCATTCCAACATTTATTAAATTAGCTAAAAAAAATAAAATTTTAAAACTAAATGGTGGTGGATATCAAAAAAGAGATTTTATTCACATTAAAGATGTAGTTGATTTATATATTAAAATGCTCTATTTCAAAAAATCTGGAACTTATAATGTTGGTACAGGCAAAGCCACTTCTATTAAGTTATTAGCTAAAGAAATAATTAAAATAATTGGGAAAGGTCAAATTAAAAATTATCCAGAATTAAAAGCTGATGCTAAATATAGTTGTGCAAATATTGATAAGTTATTTAAAGATTATGATTTTAAACCAAGAATTTCAATTTCTGAAGGATTAATTAAAACAATTAATAACATAAAATGAAGAATATATTAATTACTGGTGGTGCTGGAATGATCGGTTTTGAATTAGCTAAACAATTAAGTAGAAAAAATAAAGTAATTGTATTTGATTTACCTGAAAAAATTAAAAAAATAAAAACTATTAAAAAAAACAAAAATATTTTATTTTTTCCAGGTTCAATTCTTGAAAAATCTGCAATATATAATGCTTGTAATAATATAGAAACTGTTTTTCATCTAGGTGCAATGCTTGGTGTTCAGAATACTGAAAATGATAAACTTAAATGCATAGAAGTAAACGTTGAAGGCACTAAAAATGTTTTAGATGCTTCAATAATTACGAAAGTAAAAAAAATTATTTTTGCTTCTTCATCTGAGGTATATGGAGAGCCTAAAGAAAATCCCATTACAGAAAAAACTACAACACAGGGAAAAACAGTATATGGAATTTCAAAATTACTTGGTGAAGAATTATGCAAAGCTTATCATCAAAAATTTGGAATAAACTATACTATTCTTAGATATTTTAATTGTTATGGTCCTCGACAAGAAAAACAATTTGTCATTACAAATTTTATTAACAATGTTAAGAATAATAAATCTCCTAAAATAAATGGATCTGGAAAACAAATAAGATCATATACATATGTATCAGATACTGCCAGAGCTACAGCAGGTTGTTTAGATAACCCAAAAACTAATAACATGACTTTAAATATTGGCAATGGAAAAGAGCCAATTAATTTAATTGATTTAGCCACACTTATAATAAAAAGTATTAATAAAGATAAAATTCTTAGACCAACTATTATAAAAAATTTTAAAGGTACGGACAGAAAAAAAAATAGAGAAATATATTTTAGATATTGTGATAGTTCACTCGCTCAAAGAATATTAAAATGGAAGCCAAAAATCAAAATTAATGAAGGTATTAAAATGATTATTAATGAAAAATAAAAAAGTATTATGTTTTATACCTGCGAGAGGTGGATCAAAATCAATACCCTTCAAAAATATTGTTAGTATAAAAAATAAGGAATTAATTAAATATACTATAGATCAAGCACTAAAAATAGAATTCTTTGATAAAGTAATTGTATCAACAGATTCTAAAAAAATTATCAATAAAATATCAAACTATAAATTAGAAAAAAAATTTGAAATTATTAATAGGCCAAAAAAATATTCTTTAGATAGTTCAAGTACTGAAGAGGCATTAAACCATACTCTCAAATTTTTAAAAACTAAGTTCCAATATATACCTTCGTATATAATAATTTTAGAACCAACATCTCCAATTAGAAAAATTTTGACAATTAAAAAATTTATTAAAGATGTTATAAATAATAAAAAATATAATTCTTTTATAAGTATTTCATATTTATCTGCTGATCCTCTTTATTTAAATAAAAAAATGAATTGACTTTCCTTAGAAAAAATCAACCTCGAAGAAGACAGCTAAGACAAAAACTATTTATTGAAGGATGTGGTATGTATGGGATTAATTATAAAAAATATATACAATCAGGACGAATTATTACAAAACCAATCTATCCTTTTATAGTATCTAAAATCGAATCAATTGATATTAATGATAATGAAGATTTACATCTGTCTGAGATAATTTTAAAAAATTTTACAAATGATTGATGCTCAAAGTAAGGTTAGGTTAATAAAAAAACTTGAAGATAAAAAACAGTTTCAGAACTTAAAAATATTTGACATTCATATTTGGCCTGTAATAAGATTACATTTTGCAAAAATATCAAATTTTCAAAATAAAAATCAAAAAAAAATATTATCAACTAAAAAAAATTATTTAAAACTATTAAATTTTTTGTTTAAAAGTTTTTTTCAAAAAACTAAAATAGTAGATGTATTTGCATACTCAAGATCAGAAGATAATATAAAAGATGAAGATAATAATTATTATGATAAAAATTTAGATTCTGTTATTAAAAAATTTAGAACTGAATCTCAATCTATCGAAAAATATATTTTGTATAATAATAATTCAAATGAACTTCCAAATATTGAAGAGGTTTATCATTTTTCTTTATTAACTTATAGCACAACAAATTACATTCTTTTTAGATTATCAATTTTGTTTAAATTAAATATAAGAAAATTTAAGAAAGAAATTTTATTCCTAAATAAATTTTTAGATAAAAACTTTAAAATTGACACAAATGATATGTATAAAGATTTGACAATCATTTATTTTTATTCAAAACTTTTTCAAAAAATTTTAAAGAAAAAAAAACCTAAATTAGTTATAGTATCTTGTTATTATAATTTAATTGGTTTTTCATTAATACATGCTGCAAATAAATTAAATATTCCAAGTGTTGATGTTCAACATGGTATTTGTGAACCTGTACACATTATGTACAATAATTGGAATTATATTCCAAAAAAAGGATACAATATTCTTCCTAATTTTTTTATGTCTTGGGGTGATAAAACAGCAGATAGTATAAATTTTTATTTCAATAATTCACCTCACAAAGCTGTAATTGGTGGAAAATTAGATTTAAACCAATATAAATTTGATAAGAACAAAAGTATAATTATTAAAAAATTAAAAAAAATTATTGGAAAAGATAAAAAAATAATTTTATTTACTTGCAGTTTGAGAAATATACCTGAAAATTTCTATCAATCTATTATAGAGCTTTCAAAAAAAAATAATTGTTTTTTTTTAATCAGATTTCATCCTCTTCATAGTTTTTCATATTCAGAAAAATTAATAAATAATCTAAAAAAAAATAAAATTAATTGTTTTGATTATGAAATAACTAGTAAAGCTAATATTTATGATTTGCTTTCTATATCTGATTTTCATTTTACAGGAGATTCCACTGTAGCCTATGAAGCTCTAAATTTTAACATTAAGAGTATAATAATTGAGAAAGAAGGAAAAATTTTTTTTAGTGATTATATAAGTAAAAAAATATTTATTTATACTGAAAATTTTAATGAAATTGTTTCAATTATAAATAATAATATAAATTTTAAATTAGACAAAAATGATAGAAGGGAATATTACATTACAAATAAAGTTGTTAATCTTAGTGAGTTATTTGATTTAAATGAAAGATGAAATACCAATATTAATTATAGTTTTTAATAGAATTGAAGAAACAAAAAAATTATTGGATTCTTTAAGAATATTAAAACCGAAAAAAATTTACGTTGCTTGTGATGGACCTAGAAAAAATAAACTTGAAGAACATGAAATTGTTATCAAAGTAAGAAATTTAATAAATACAATTGATTGGGATTGTAAAATTATACGTAAGTTCAGTGAAGAAAATTTAGGATGCAAAATTAATATTATAGAAGCCATTGATTGGTTATTTGAAAATGAAGAAAAAGGGATCATTCTCGAAGATGACTGTATTCCAAATAAATCATTTATAGATTTTTGTGAATTTAATTTAGAAAAGTACAAAAATAATGAAAATATAATGCATATTAATGGATCTTTTTACTTAGATAATTTTGTCGAAATACCACATTCATATTATTATTCTAAAATTTCTTCTTGTTGGGGATGGGCTACTTGGAAAAGAGCATGGTCTAAATTAGAGAGAAATCTGATAGATTATAAAAAAGACTCTTATTCTGGTAAAATTTTTAAATATTATAATAATAATCACAAAATGACTAAATGGATGGAAAGTTACTTCGAAGATACACTTTATTCAAAATCAAAAGTATGGTCAAGTTATTGGGCCTATACTATTATGAAATATAATAGTTTATGCATAACTCCTACTAAAAATTTAGTTGAAAATATTGGTATGAATGATGCTGGAAATTCAAATATTGTAGATAGTTTTAAATTATATGGAAACTTTAAATCTAAAGAGATGAATATCTTTATTCATCAAGACAATATTAATTATATACCATCTTATGACAATTTACATTTTGATAAAATAATATCTATTACCGATCCAAGAATAAATGAAAATCCAATTCTTAGATTTTATAAAACATTAAGAAAAAAAATAAGATATTTAATAAAGGGATATGATTAAAAAAGTAAAAAAAATTGAAAAATTTAAGAATTTAGTAAAAATTAAAATTAATAATTTTAATGATTATAGAGGGTACTTTGAAGTGCTTCATGAAATTAATGAATATAAAAAAATTGGTATAACAAATAAATTTATACAAGACAGTGTATCATTCTCTTATTGTAATGTATTAAGAGGTTTACATTTTCAATTAAAAAATCCATTTTCTCAACTTGTTACAGTTTTAGAAGGTAAAATTGTAGATGTAGTAGTTGACTTAAGAAAAAATTCAAATTGCTTTGGAAGATATTATAAAACATTATTAAGTAAAAATACCTATCAACAAATTTATATTCCTAAAGGATTTGCTCATGGTTTTTTAGTATTAAGTAAATTTGCATTATTATATTATAAAGCTGATGGAAAATATATACCTTCTGATGAAGCTGGTATTGTTTGGAATGATAAAAATTTAAATATAAAGTGGAATTTAGCTAGCAAGCCTATTGTTTCAAAGAAAGATTTAAAAAACAAGACATTTCTTCAAATATGCAAAAAACTATAATTAATAAAAAATTCCAAATATGGAACGGTATTTTTAATAATTTTGAGGAAGCTTCTAAAAATCAATTATATAATATCAGAAAATATAATAAGTTATACATTAAGCTAGCGTTAAGAGTATTTAAAAAAAATAAATTATTATTAAGTAAAAAAAAAATTGATAGGCTTTCAGTTGAAAGATTTATTCATTTACCAATACTTGTTTCAAACTTATCAAAAAAAAATAGAATAAATATTTTAGATTTTGGTGGCGGATTTGGAAATTCCTATTTGTATCTAAAATTAACATTAGAAAAAAAATTATTTAATAAAATAAATTATAATATTATTGAGACTGAAGATGTTTCTGCTGCAGGAAAAAAAATTAATAATAAAGTTAATTTTTATACCAACTTAAATTTTAAATTTAAACCGGACATTATTTTTTTTTGTTCTTCATTGCAGTACATTGATGATTGGAAAACTTTAATTAATAAAATATGTAAATTACAACCCAAACAAATTTTAATATCTGATTTATTTTGTCATGAAAATTTTGAGTTTATAACTCACCAAAACTATTATAATTACAAATTACCACACAGATTTTATTCTCTTAGAAAACTAAATCTAGAATTTAGAAGAAATAAATATCAACTTAATTTTATGGATAATGTTTTAGTATCAAGATTGGGAAAATACAATTATTTGCCAATGAAAAATTTCCCCAATAAGTATAGAATAAAATATACCAAACATTTATTGTATGAAAAAAAATAAAATATATATATTTGGGCACAGCGGATATATTGGATCAAGTCTGTGTGAAAAATTGAAGCATTTAAAGATTGATTTCAGTTATAGAAAAAATCTAAATAAACGTAGAATAAAATATCAAGATATTGATATTAAAAAAATTGTTGCAAAATTTGATACCATAATATTCTTAACATCTATTACAGATTTAAAATTTTCTGAAAAAAATATTGACAAAAGTATTAAAATTTCTTTTTTACCTATTATCAAAATCATAGATCATGCTAATAAAATAAATAAAAAAATTAAAATTGTTTTTACATCTTCAACAACAGTTTTTGGTAAAAATACTTATAATAAAAAATTAAATGAAAATTCCAATACTGATCCAATTACAATTTATGATTTTCATAAAAAAATAATTGAAGATCAATTAATTTATGCACAAAAATCAAATATTATTGATCTTGTAATTTTAAGACTTTCTAATGTTTATGGAAATAGTTTTAGTAATTCAGTAAACAAAAATAGAAATATAATGAATAAAATAATTCAAAATGCATTAAAAACTAAAAAAATTAATTTATATTCACACGGTAAATTTTATAGAGATTTTATTTATATTGATGATGTTATCAGTGCAATTATTAAATCAATTATGCTTAAATATAATAGAAAATTAATATATCATATATGTTATGGTAAAAGTTATACTTTAAAATATGTATATGATCTGGCTAAAAAAATAATTAAAATAAAACATAATATTGATGTAAAGATTTCTAATATACAGTTTCCTAAAGATATCCATAATATTAATAAAAGACATTTTAGAATTGATAATTCTGATACTAAAAAAATATTAAAATGGTATCCTAAAATATCTTTAGTAGAAGGACTAAAAAAAATAATATAATGTATGAATTAATAAATATTAAATCTTTTAAATCTAAGACTGGAATTCTAACTGTTTTAGAAAATAATGACTTTAATTTTTCTCTCAAAAGAACTTTTACAATAATCGAGGGGAAAGATGTAATCAGGGGGAATCACGCACATAAAAAATGTATACAAATATTTCAATGTTTATATGGTTCAGTTAAGATAACATTAAATAATGGTTACAAAGGTAAAACACTTTTGTTAAAAAATCCGAACAAATGTTTAGTTGTATTTAATCGTGTTTGGGCTTCTCAGCATTATCTAGAAAAAGTAAATATATTAAATGTATTTTGTAATATGAAATATACAAGAAATGATTATATTGAGAATTTTGAAACTTTAATAAAATAATGATTAAATTGAATCTAGGATGTGGGGGCAGATTATTAAAAGGCTATATTAATGTAGACATGGATAGCCTCGAAGAGTTAAAAAAAAGATATCCTGCACAAGAATTTGATGATAACATTATTCTTAAAAATTATAATTTATTTAATTTGCCATATGAAAATGAAACTGTAGACTTAATAAGAGCCGATGGGTTAATTGAGCATCTATCTTTTTTAGAAGAATCTAAATTTTTTTATGAAATTGTAAGAGTTTTAAAAAAAAATGGTAAATTGATTTTGTCTACAATTGATTTTGAAAAAACTATTTTACAATGGTTAAACGCTAAAGATAATTGGAATGATTTTTTTAAAAATGATCCAGAGTCTATTAAAAAAGAGCATTGGTTTGGAACATATACATATGAACAAGATAACAGGTGGGGTTATTTAACTGCAAGTTTATTTGGGAGTCAGAATGGGGAAGGTCAATTTCATAAAAATTGTTATTCTAAAGATAAATTCATCTCAATATGTAAGAAACTAAAACTTGAAGTTTTAAGTATTAATGAATTAAGATGGAAAGGGAATAGAGATCATATTTTAGAATTAAACGCAAAAAAATTATAAAATGCTTCAGAATAAAATTTTATTGTCTGTTGGAATAATGACTTACAATAGAAATCAATTGTTAAAGGAGACAATTAAATCAATAACAAAATATGCAAATCCTAAATTAGAAATAATAATAGGCAATGACTACATTGATAAAAAAATTACCTTAAAGTCTTTAAATATTAAAGATGAAAGAATTAAAATAATTAATAATGTGGAAAATTTAGGTGAAATGAAAAATATGATGAACATACTTCATAAAAGTAAGGGTAGTTTCTTTACATGGATTGCAGATGATGATTACTATATCCCTGAATTTTTTAAAATTATAAATAATATTTTAGAAAATAATAAAAAAAAAGTTTATTTTGTGCAGCATTTTACAGATATTTTAAGTATCAAAAACTATAATAAAAAAAAATTAAATTTTTTGCCTCAAAAAAAGTTTTTAGATGATTATCTTAGTAATAAAATTAATATACATGGATGTTATGCTGTATTTGAAAAAAAATTTTTACAATCAATAAAAGGAATGGAAATATTAGGTTGTGGATTTTCTCCTTATTCAGATGTCCTTTTAACAATAAAATCGTGCCAAGAGAAAAATATTGCAATCATTGATAAGCCTTTTATTTATTATCGACTTCATGATCAATCCATTTCTTATTCTAGTGACAATTACATTTCCTATACTTCTGCACAAAAAGATTTATTAAAAAAAATTCAAGACTATAATTTTCTTGATGATAAACAAAAATATAGATTAATAATTACTCTTTCTAGAGATATTATAGAAATATATTTTAGAAGTAAGTTAAAATTATTACATTTAATTTCACATTTAGTTTCTATTAGTAGTTACTTATCTAAATTAAATATTTTGAAGCTAACTTATATTTCATCAAGATTTTTTTTATATAAGTTTTTAAAAAACATATTAATGTTTATATTTAAATAACATGAATTTAAGAAAAAAAATTGTTATTACTGGTGGTCTTGGACATATAGGTTCTGGATTATTCAAAGAAATCAATAAATATTTTCCCAACTTTACAATTTATTTAATAGATGATCTTTCATCAAATAATTTTCAATCTCTGTATAATTTGTCAAAAAAAATTAAATTATATTTTTTTAATAAAAATATTATTGATATTAATTCCATAAGTTTATTACAAAAAATAAAAAAAATTGATTACGTTATTCATTTAGCTGCGCAGACTAATGCAACTAATAGTTTCAAACATCCTAGAAAATTATACCAAAATAATTATCAAGGCACTAAGCAAGTTGTAAATTTTTGTATTAAAAAGAAATCAAAATTAATATTTATATCATCTACAAGTATTTACGGTACTAATTCAAATTTACTCGATGAAAATACTAGTAATTTAAATCCTGAGACTCCATATGCATTATGTAAACTCAAGGAAGAAAACTTTATAAAAAAGAATTCTAAAAATATAAAATTTACAATATTTAGATTCGGTACTATTTTTGGTGTCACTCCAGGAATCAGATTTCATACAGCAGTAAATAAATTTTGCTATCAAGCTTCAATTAGTGAACCACTTACAATTTGGAAAAATGCTTATAATCAAAAAAGACCTTATTTGGATGTTGAGGATGGAATAAGAGCTATAATTTTTATTATTAACAATAATGTATTTAAAAATGAAATATATAATATTTTAACTAATAACTATAAAGTAAGTACAATTGTAAAATATATTAAGAAATTTAAAAAAATAAGAATTAAATATGTGGATTCCTATATTTTAAATCAAACATCCTATAATGTTTCTAATTTAAAATTTAAAAATTTAGGATTTAATTATAAAGGAGATATAAAAAAACAAATAAAAAATACTTTGAATTTGTTAAATAATATTAAATGAAAAAAAATATACTGATATCTGGTGGATTAGGGTTTATAGGAAGTAATTTTTTAAAATATATTTTAAAAAAAAAAACATATTAATTGTATTGTAATCGACAAATTAACTTACGCATCAAATATTGATATTCTAAATAAATACAAAAAATATAAAAATTTTAAATTCTATAAGATCGATATCTGTGATAATAAAAAAATAGAAAAACTATTTAGTGATATAAAATTTAATCATATAATCAATTTTGCTGCAGAAAGTCATGTTGATAATTCTATCAAAAACCCAAATCAGTTTTTTAAGACAAACATATTAGGTGTCATCAATCTTGCCAATGCGGCACTTGAACAATGGGGTTATGGATCTAAAAAAAATGGGTTTTTACAAATATCAACAGATGAGGTTTATGGTGATTTAAAGACATTACAATCAAAAGGTTTTGATGAAAAATCTATGCTACTGCCAAATTCTCCATATTCTTCTTCTAAAGCATCTGCTGAGTTAATACTTAGATCTTATAATAAAACTTATGGAATGCAAATTACGATAACAAATTGCACTAACAATTTTGGCCCACATCAAAATAATGAAAAATTGATACCTGTAATTATTAATTCATTGATTAATGGGAAGAAAGTTCCAATATATGGTAATGGAAAAAATATAAGAGATTGGATATTTGTTGATGATCACTGTAAAATTATTTTAAAGTTGTTAAACAATTTTAATAGTCTAAGTAAATATAACATTGGTCAAAATAATGAATATAGTAATTTAGAGTTAGTAAACATTATTTATAAATGTATCAGAGAAATAATGTTAAAAAATAAAAAATTATTTAAAAAATATCCTAAATTTAATTTTGAACTAAATTTTAATAATGAACTTATAAATTTTATTAACGACAGATTAGGTCATGATTTTAGATATGCTATAGACTCAAAATTATTAAATAAAAAATTTAATATTAAACTACAAAATAGTTTTTTATTAAATTTAAAGAAAACTATTAAATGGTACTTAAATAATGACTAGAAAAGGAATAATTTTAGCTGGAGGAAAGGGTACAAGATTATGGCCTTTAACAAAATATATAAATAAACACTTATTAAACATATATGATAAGCCATTAATCTATTATCCTCTTTCAACACTAATGTTATCAGGTATTAGGGATATCTTATTAATTTCTAGCAAAACAGATATTGAGTTATTCAAAAATTTATTAGGAAGTGGTGAAAAACTAGGTATAAAAATTACATACAAAATTCAAAATAAACCAAATGGAATAGCTGAAGCTTTTATAATTGGCAAAAAATTTATTGGAAATGATCCTTGCTGCCTTATTCTTGGAGACAACTTTTTTTATGGTTCTAATTTTTCAGAAATGTTATTTGAATCAAACGGATCAAAAGAAAATAATATTTTTTTATTTTATTCTAATGAGCCTAATAATTATGCTGTTTGTAAATTTGACAATAAAAATAAACTAATTGATATAAAAGAAAAGCCAAAAAAATTTATTTCAAATTGGATTGTAACTGGATTATATTTTTTTAATAATGATGTAATTAAATATGCACAAAAACTTAAACCTTCAAAAAGAAATGAATTGGAAATTACAGACATTACTAGGATTTACCTTAAAATGAAGAAATTAAAATTTACCAAATTAAATAGAGGTTTTATGTGGATGGATAATGGTACCCATAGAAATTTAAATGAAACTAGTAATTTCGTTAAATCTATCCAGGAAAAACAATATACAATAATAGGTTGTCTGGAAGAAGTCGCATACAGAATGAATTTTATTTCAAAAAGTAATTTATTAAAATCGATAAAAAAAATACCTAATTCAAATATAAAAAAATATATAAAAAGTATAATTAATGAATAGTTTTTTAAATTACAATTGCAGTTGTTGTAACAATAATTTAGTTTTAATTAATAACTTTGGAAAAATGCCTCTTGCAAATGCATTTATTGATAAAAAATTATTCCATAAAGAACATTTTTTCGATCTTAAAACTGCATTTTGTGAAAAATGTAAGTTATTTCAGTTAGTTGACCAACCAAAAAAGGAATTAATGTTTAATGATAAATATCCATTCTACTCTAGTTTATCTGAAGGAATGAAATTGCATTTTACAAATTTATACAAAAATATATTTAAAAACCATCTTAGTCAGTTTGATGATCCGCTAAGTTTAGAAATTGGATGCAATGATGGAATATTCTTAGAAAATTTTAAAATCAATAATCTTAGACATATTGGAATAGAGCCATCATCCAATGTAGCAAATATAGCTAAAAATAAATCAATTAATGTTCTAAATAAATTTTTTAATAATGAATTAACAAATTACATAATAAAAAATTATGGTGAAGCACATTTAATTTACGCTGCTAATGTTATTTGTCATATAAAAGATATAAATTCATTATTTAGTTCTGTTGAAAAACTACTTCACAAAAAAGGTAAATTTATATTTGAAGATCCTTATCTTGGAGATGTTATAAAAAATAATCAATTTGATCAAATATATGATGAGCATGTTTATTTATTTTCAATTATTTCAATAGAAAATATTTGTAAAAGGTATAATTTAGAAATAGTAGATTGTGAAAAATTATTGACTCATGGTGGATCGATGCGTTATCACATTGCTAGAACTGGTGAATATTTAGTTAATGAAAAAGTTAGTAAAATAAAAGATGAAGAAATTCAATTAGGTCTAGATAAAAAAGATATTTATCTAAAATTTGATGAAAATTGTAAAAAATTTAAAAATAATTTTGTTAACTTACTTAGAGATCTTTCAGATAAAAACCAAAGTGTTGTAGGTTATGCCGCTACCTCAAAAAGTACTACGATTTTAAATTATTGCAACATAAGTAGTGAATATTTAAATTGTATCTTTGACTCTACCGAAGACAAACAAGATAAATTTTCTCCTGGTATGCATATTCCAATAAGATCTGATGCTGATTTTACAAAAATAAAAAGTAATTATTGTATTTTATTTGCTTATAATCATAAAAAAGAAATATTAGAAAAAGAACATAAGTATTCTATAAATGGTTCAAAATGGATAGAATTATTTCCTTTACCAAAAATAATTAATGATTAATTTCTTTGATCCAAGTTATGAATTTTTAAAATTCAAAAAAGAATATATCAAAATATTTTCAAAAGTAATAAATTCAAAAAAGTATATTTTAGATAAAGAGACACTGAATTTTGAGAAGAATTTTGCAAAATTTATAGGTGTCAAATATGCAGTAGGTGTTAATAGTGCAACTGATGGGCTAACATTAGCTTTAAAAGTATTAAATATTGATAAGGGTGATGAGATAATTACAACGCCTCATACAGCTTTAGCAACTATTGCGGCGATAATAGATACAGGTGCTACGCCGGTTTTGGTTGATATTGAAACAGACACTTATTGTATCGATTCAGATAAAATAGAAAAAAATATTAATTATAAGACAAAAGCAATAATGCCAGTTCATATTTATGGTCATCCAGCTAATATGAGTAAAATAAAA
>MDTG01431481.1_pt1 | contig 18593 bp, 18 predicted proteins | sample 811421 | NCBI WGS metagenome assembly MDTG01 (sample SAMN05326645, study PRJNA326480) | marine metagenome | isolation source: seawater | place: Pacific Ocean: South East | collected 2011
ACCTTCATCGAGGACCAGACCAACGACCCCTTCACCGGCGAGGACCGGACCTGGGGCGCGAGGTTCATCCGCAGCACCGATGGCGATCGCTGGTGGCTGCTCCTCGAAACGCACCATTCGATCACGGACGGCCGGGCCGCGTACCATCTGCTCGACCAGTGCGGCGAGCTGCTCGGCCGACTGGTGGCCGACCGGGACGTCCGGACCGAGCCGTACCCGATGCCCGCGCCCATCGAGGACCAGCTGGACCCCCCGGGCACCATGGAACGATGGAAGCGGGTGCAGGAGTCATGGTCCGAACGGATCGGCTCCATCAGCCCGTGGCCCACCGACGGCGACGCCGAGTTCGTGGACCGCCGCAGTCGCAACACCTTCACCGTCCACGACGAGGCATTCACCCGTCGGCTCACCGAACGATGCCACACGGAGCGGACCACGGTGCAGGGCGCCCTGGCCTCCGCGGTCGTACGCGGGATCTCGTCGTACCTCGATCGAACCGTCACCATGGATACGCTGACGCCCGTGGACATGCGGCGCTTCGCGAACGTCGAGATCGACCGGCGCGAAGTCGCCTGCAAGGTCACCTGTCTGGACACCGGATCGTTCGACGTGTCGCCGGATTCCGACCCCTGGGAAACCGCCCGGGCCTACACCACCGCCCTGGGCGAGCAGCTCGGCGAGGCCCACCATCCTCCGCGAACCTTCACCCGCAAGGACGTGACGGAAAGCATCGCGGGCTGGAAGGACGTCGACGGCCGGCACACCCACGGCTTCTGCCTGACCAACACGGGACTGCTTCCGTTCGACGGCGACTACGGCCCGGTCCGGTTCGAGACCGTGGACATCACCGCGGCCTGTCGATTCGGCGGCTTCCCGTTCCTGCTCTCGGCGTACACCTACCGCAACCGACTTCGCTGCACGTACACCTGGACCCAGCCGACCACGACCCGGGCCCACGCCCTCGAACTCACCCGGGCCATCGAAAATGATCTCCGCGGCATGGTCGACTGATCTTGCGAGCCCCCGCCCCCCCGAGGGCCTAGAATGGAACATTCCATGAAGACCATACCCTTCATCGTGCTGTTGCTCACTGCGGCCCTCGTCACCATGGCGATCGTGGCCGGCGGTGGTGCGATCGCTCCCGAGCAGGCATCGACGAACACCAGGAAGACGAACATGAGCAAGCGGATCATCTCCGGAACCGGCCACGACATCACTCCGCTGACCGAGGACCAGGTCGCCGTACTCGCGGCAAAGCTGGATCCCGAGGCATTTCGGGTGACCCAGAAGGACGGCACCGAACGTCCGTTCTGCGGAACGCTGCTGGACAACAAGAAGGACGGCACCTACTGCTGCGTGGTCTGCGGCCTGCCCCTCTTCTCCAGCGAGCACAAGTTCACCTCCGGCACCGGCTGGCCGAGCTTCTACCAGGAGTACGACGAGGACCACGTGCGCAAGGTCGTCGACCGCAGCCACGGCATGGTGCGGACCGAGATCGAATGCGCCCGCTGCGGTGCCCATCTCGGTCACGTGTTCGACGACGGCCCCAAGCCGACCGGCATGCGGCATTGCCTGAACTCCGCCTCGCTGGTGTTCGTCGAGAAGGGATCGCCCCTGCCCGCGCCCCCCGTGGGTGATCTGGAGACGGCGTACTTCGCCGGCGGCTGCTTCTGGGGCATCGAGCACTACTTCCAGGCCGGTCCCGGCGTGGTCGACGCCGTCAGCGGCTACATGCAGGGCGACACGAAGGATCCCACCTACAAGGAGATCTGCAGCGGCACGACCGGACACGCCGAAGCGGTCAAGGTCGTCTACGACCCGAAGCAGATCTCGTACGGCACGCTGCTCAAGGCGTTCTTCCTGATGCACGATCCGACGCAGCTCAATCGACAGGGTCCCGACCGCGGCACCCAGTACCGCAGCGGGGTCTACGCCGCCGATGCCGGCCAGCTCGCACAGGCCCGGGCGTACGTCGCCGCTCTCAACGACTCCGACGAATACGACGGCGGAGTCGTCACGGAAGTCGAGATGGCGGACACCTTCTATCCCGCCGAGGACTACCACCAGGACTACATCGAGACGACCGGCCGGCGCTGCCACGTCACGAACCCCTGGCCCGCCCTCGAAGCAGCCGCCCGGGACACGCAGAGCTCCGATCAGCCCGCCACACCCTGAGCGGGCGGTCCCCGCACCGCTGCTATCATCCTTCGCATGACCTCGACGGTGCAGTACCTGCTGATGCAGGTCCGAAATCCGGGCGATCCGATGGCCGAGCACGAGGTGCGTGCGTTCGCCCAGCATCTCCGGTGCGAACCGACGGCCATCCGCACCTGGGACCTGCTGCGGGGGGGACCGGACACCGACATCCTGGACGCATGCGACATCGTGCTCATCGGTGGAAGCGGTGACTACTCCGTCGTGGCGGGCGGCGCATGGCTCGACTCCGCGCTGGACGCCATGCGCCTGCTGCATGAAGTCGACAAACCGACCTTCGCATCGTGCTGGGGGTGCCAGGCGATGGCCCGGGCGACGGGGGGAACCGTGGTCAGCGATCCGCAGCGGGCCGAGGTCGGCACCCACCGCCTCCATCTGACCGGCCCCGGACGGACGGATCCGATCACCGCTCCGCTCGGTGCCTCCTTCCTGGCCCAGATGGGTCATCAGGATCGAATCGAAACCCTGCCGCCGGACGCCGTGCTGCTGGCATCTTCCGATCTGGTGGCACATCAGGCGTGGACCTTCCGGGACCGACGCATCTACTGCACCCAGTTCCATCCGGAACTCAACCTCGAACTGCTGCTGGATCGCCTCCGGTGCTATCCGGCCTATGTCGAGGAGACGACGGGGCTCGACTACGAGACGTTCGTGCAACGCATGTGCACCGATGCACGCGATACCGAAGACATGCTGATTCGGTTCGTGCGACACGTATTGGAGAACTAGGCATGGTGCACGTCCACGGACTGCAGCGGATCAACCAGCACGGACCGGGACATCCGCTGGCCTGGATCGTCTGGGCCGTGCCCGCCTTCTTCTTCCTCTACGAATACATCCTCCGCATCCTGCCCGGGATGATCGAACAGACTCTTGAGCGCGAGTTCGCGATCAACGAGTCGGAGATGGGCGGCGCGCTGGGCATGTACTACTTCGCCTACGCCCCCATGCAACTGGTGGTGGGCATCCTGCTCGATCGGTACGGCGCCCGGGTGCTGCTGGCCGGAGCCGCCGTGCTCTGCGTCATCGGCATGACGGTCTTTGCGATGTCGTCGACGCAGTGGGGACTCGCCGGAAGCCGGTTCCTCGTCGGATTCGGCTCCTCGTTCGCATTCATCGGCGCGGTCTATGTGGCCATGGTCTGGTTTCCGGTCCGACAGGTGCCGCTGCTGACGGGCTTGACCGCCGGACTCGGGTTCGGCATCGGCATCGGCGGAGAACTCTTCGCCCACCAGCTGCTGGGCTCTCCTCCCGCCTGGCGTGCCGCCTCCGTGGTGCTTGCGATCGTCGGCATGATCACGGCCGTGGGCGTGCTCGCAATCGTGCCCCGACGACCGACCTGGCACCTTGATCGCAACGGCAACGCGAAGGCACCAACGATCGCACGGGCGGCATCGGGCCTGCTGCTGGTCATGTCCCGACCACGCATCTGGCTGATCAGCCTCGGCTGCGCCCTCGTCTACCTGCCGCTCCCGTTGGCGGCCAACTGGGGCCCCCGGTCCATCGGCGAACTTCTGGGATGCCCGTACCCCCTGAGTACCAGACTGTTCGCATGGTTCTACCTGGGCATCGCAATCGGCTGCCCGGTCATCGGCTGGCTGAACAGTCGATTCGGCGGCGCCCGCCCCATCCTCCTGCTGGGATCCCTGACCACCAGCGTGGCCCTGCTCGTCCTGAGCACCGTGGGCTCGTCCACGGAGCCGGCAACATCGACCGGGCTCGTCGCGGACGGTCGGTTCACCGCCCTTCTGCTGCTGCTCCTGGGCCTTGCGACCAGCAGCTACGTGCTCGGGTATCCGCTCGCCGCGGCCCTGAGCCCCGGGGACGCCAAGGGGTCCGCACTCGCACTCGTCAACTTCGTGGCGATGATGGCCGCCTTCGGATTCGTGTGGCTCTTCGGGGTCGTGGTCGACGCCCTGGCATCCACGCGAGGACACCCCCCCGCCCCCGATCCCGGCGACTTCCGGTCGGCACTCCTCTGGACGGGCGTGCTCGTGGCCACGGCGATGATCTGCTTTGCAATGGTTCCTGCGCCCCGACGGTCTCCGGCCTAGAGCGAACCCTGTATTCTGGAACCAAAGAGCACCATGGCGTTCTCCAACGACACAACCCGGCGCTGCTATCCCGAGGTGGACTTCGGCGGCTACAGCCGGGTCGACGGCACCGTGGCCTTCTACTCCCGCATCAACGCCCTGCTGACCCCGAAGACCAGACTGCTGGACATCGGATGCGGACGCGGATCCGGCAAGCACGATGCCTGCGATTGGAGACGAACCCTGCAGTGCTTCAAGGGACGCGTCGCCCACGTGACGGGGATCGACCCCGACCCGGCCGCCGCCGCCAATCCCGACCTGGACGATTTTCACCTGATCGAGCCGGGAAACCCCTGGCCGCTGGAGGACGGTTCCGTCGATCTGGCCCTCAGCGACTTCGTGCTCGAACACCTCGAACATCCGGACGAGTTCTTCGCCGAATGCCACCGGATCCTGGCCCCGGGTGGCCAGGTGTGCCTCCGCACCCCCAACAAGTACTTCTACGTCTCCCTGATTGCGGCGCTGATTCCGAACCGGTTCCATGCCGCACTCACCTCCCGCGTGCAGAACGAACGGGAGGACGAGGATGTCTTTCCGACGTTCTATCGCTGCAACACCAGGCGATCGATCGTCCGGATCATGAAGACAGCCGGATTCGATGTGACCGTCGTGCGGCACGAGGCGGAGCCTGCGTACCTCCACTTCTCGAATCTCGCGTATCGAATCGGTGCGATCGCCCACCGGTTGATGCCGCCCCCTCTGGCCTCGACCCTGCTGGTGTACGCACGCAAACGGTGAACCGCACCGACCGCACGTGCTCCTGTCCACACCTTCCGCACAGTTCGTCCAAGGTGCGATTTTTCCGCCTGGAAGGCCTGATTTGCCTGCTGCGGGGGTTCTCGGACCCAACTTGTCCTCAAAGGCCCGATTTCGTTTGCCGATGGGCCCGACTCGGTCAAAATATGCGCGTCGCCGGGATCTCCTCCCACGACTCCTCCGCCATCCGGCACGCGTGCACTCCAAGGAAGAAGACGAGAGAGGCCCTGATCATGAAGAGATCGACTGTGTACGCATCCTGCGCTCTGATCGCCCTGGTCGGCGGCAGCCCGGCGCTGGCCGGCTCCGCAATCTCGGAATCCGAGATTCTGCTGCCCACCGGAAACGTGGGCGACGACTCCTACGGCTGGTCCGCGGCCATGGACGGCGACGACATCGCCATCGGCGCACCGCTTGCGAACGTCATCGGAGCCAACAACGGTTCGGTGACCGTCACCAACGGAAACGATGTCCAGGTCCTCAGTCCGGCCAACACCGGTGCATTCGACAACTTCGGCTATTCGGTCGACATCAGCGGTGATCTGCTGATCGCCGGATCCACGATCCATCCGCTCGCGACCCGGGAGGGTGCGGCCTACATCTTCCGCCGCAACGCAGGCGTCTGGGTCGAGGAAGCCATGCTGCTCGCACCGGACGGCATGTACCAGGACTCCTTCGGATGCGCCGTGGCCATCGACGGCGACACCGCGGTGGTCGGCGCCTTTCTCGCCGACACCGAGGGCGACTCCTCGGGATCCGCCTACGTGTTCTCGTACGACGGGGTCGGCTGGAGCCTGAAGCAGCAGCTGAGTGCGAACGAGGCCACGGTCAAGTTCGGCGCCAGTGTGGACATCGCAGGGGACACCATTCTCGTCGGATCGCCCCGGGACAACATCGACGGCACCAGCGCCGGGGGCGCGTACGTCTTCACGCTCGACGGCGGCGTCTGGAACCAGCAGGCCCGTCTCGTCGGCTCCACCACCGTCGCCTACGACTACTTCGGGTACGCGGTCGAACTGGATGACGACGGTGTGCAGGCCGTGATCGGTGCGATCTTCTCCGACGTGGCCGCCCCCAACGCGGGCGCGGCCTACGTGTTCGAAGCGGACAACGCGGGCTGGTCCGAAGTGGAGCAGCTGGTCCCGTCGGGAGCCGAAGCCTGGCAGAAGTTCGGAGCCTCGGTCTCCATCGACGGAAACCGGGCCGCGATCGGAGCCTACGGATACCCCGACAGTCCGGGACACGGCTACCTCTACGAATCCACGGCCGGCGGCTGGGTCGAGATGATCAAGCTCGAATCCAGCAACGCCATCGACGGCGCGCGGGTCGGCTACGCCGCGGCCATCTCCGGCAACCGTGCCGTACTCGGCGCTCCGTGGCAAGGTCCCCCGAACAAGTCCGGCTCCGCCTACCTGTTCGATCTGGTCCGTTCGATGCCCCCGGGCGACTCCAACCGCGACGGTGAGGTGAATGTCCTGGACATCCTCGACGTGCTGGCGTCGTGGGGCGACTGCCCGACGCGACCAAGCCCCTGCAATGCCGACATCAATCGCAGCGGACGAACCGAAGTCACCGATCTGCTGGCCGTTCTGGCCGAGATGAAATGATCCCCGAAGTCGGGCCGCGGCCCGTGATCCCCTGCGAAGACGGGATCCGACCAGACGCTCCCACGCCGAATCGATACGGCGTCACCGAGAAGAAGAGGACACGACCATGAAGCACACGACCACCATCGCCGCCCTGTTCACCGCCGCCATGATCGGCGGAACCGCCACGGCGGGCATCACCTACACCTACTTCGGCTCGTACAACGGACACGACTACTACACCACCGAACTCTCGCTCGAGTACTACGACGCCCGCGAGGCGGCCGAGCAACTCGGCATCCAGCTGGGGTACGAGTCGTATCTCGCCTCCATCACCGACCAGGCCGAATCGGACTGGGTCCAGACGATCTCCATGGACACCATGTGGATCGGACTCAACGACCTCGACATGGACGGCGAATGGACCTGGGACAGCGGCGAGGCCTTCGACTGGTTCGACTGGGCCCCGGGCGAACCGAACGAGAATGCCGGAGACGAGAACGTCGTGGTGATGAACTGGGTCAACGACGACATCGCCGGCTGGAACGACTGGAAGGATCTCAATCGCTTCGCCCCCGCCCTGATCGAGGTGGTGGTGCCGGCTCCGGCCGCGCTCACCCTGCTTTCGCTGGCTGGACTGGCCGGACGACGACGGCGACGAGCATGATCTGGACCCTTCTGGCAAGCACGGGCATGCTGGCCGTCGGCGCACTGGTATGGAAGGCGCTGTCCAGGCAGGGCTTCGCCAGCCCCCCCACCGACGACGAACCACCGAACTCCTAGTCGCCCAAGGACTGGAAGTCGTGCCCACTTGGCGACTGGAAGACCCGCAGGCCGAACTGGGGGGCGGCGGCCAGCAGATGGTCGAAGATGTCCGCCTGGATCTCCTCGTACTGGACCCATCGGTTGTCCGTCGTGAAGACATAGAGTTCGATCGGCAGTCCCCGGTCGGTGGGCTGCAGCTGACGAATCAGGAAGGTGAATCCCTCCTGATGGATCTGGGGATGACTTCGAAGGTAGTGATTGATGTACGCGCGGAAGATGCCCACGTTGGTCTGGGCCCGACCGCTGACATCGAGATCGGCCTCGATGCCGTGTTCGGAGTTCCAGTCGTTGATCTCACGGCAACGTTCGTCGACGTAGGACCCGACCAGCCGGAAGCCGCGGCAGCGCTCGATCAGCTGCGGATCGGCAAACCGGATCGTGCTCATGTCGATCATGATCGATCGCTTGATGCGGCGGCCGCCGCTTCGGGACATACCCTGCCAGTTGATGAACGACTCCGAGATCATCTTGTAGGCCGGAACCAGCGTGATGGTTCGATCCCAGTTCTGGATGCGGACCGTGGTCAGAGTGACCTCCTGCACCTCCCCGTCGGCCTTCTGTGAATCCATCTGGACCCAGTCCCCCACCTGGATCATCCGATTGGCGTTGAGCTGGATGCCGGCGACCAGTCCCAGGATGGTGTCCCGGAAGATCAGGAGAATGACCGCCATCGCGGCACCGATGCCCGAGAGGAGGTAGACCGGCGACCGCGAGAACAGGACGCTCACCAGCAGCAGACCTCCCAGCAGCACCACCACCAGCTTTCCCGCCTGGGTCACACCCCGGATCGAGAACTTCGACTCCATGCCCTTGGACTCGTAGACGTCCTCGACCACGTCGATGAGTCCGATGAGGATCATCACTCCGATCCAGATGATGTAGATGTCGATCAGTGGCTGGGTCCAGGTTTCGACGTACAGATACTGCAGCAGCGGCAGACCGTAGGACAGGATCAGAAGCGGGACCAGATGCGAAAGCCTGGTGATGACCTTGTACTTCAGAAGCAGATTGATCGGATGATTCTGCTGATCCCGGAACGGCCGCTGGACCACGTGTCGGATCACCCACTTCGTGATGCAGTTGCTGACGTAGCAGGCGAGCCCCAGACCCACGATGCAGATCGCCGTCGCAACCCATCCGGCGGTGGTCGCGCCGAGGCCCCAGGACTCGATCGAGGCCGCGAGCGATTCGAACCAACCCGCCACCGTCACGTCCAGAGCCTCCGACCGGTACCACGGAGCCGAATCGGCGACGGCCGGAATGCTGTTGGTGTCCTGCATCATTGGAATGCCTCCTGCGGATCAGTAGACCTCGACCAGACAACGCGGACCGGGACGAACGCCCCGCTTGATGTCTGCATCCTGCCACTGCTCGTGATCGTCGAGTGCCAGCGGTTCGCGAATGTCCATGTAGCCACGGGACAGTCCGTGGCGTGCCAGCGTGCGGTACACGCCGAACTGCATCCCCATGACCCCGCACATGTAGATGAGGGTGCGGTCGCCCTCGAGCAGACTGCGGAATCCGCTGGAGTCGAACGTCCGTTCGAGGTAGTGGTCGACGTATTCACCGCGCACGTCGCTGCGGCTGATGACGCGGTGGTAGTGGAAGTTGGAGTGCGTCTGCTCGAGTTCGGCGAAGAACGGGTCGTAGATCAGCTCCGTCGTGTAGGGAGCACCGGCGATCAGATGGATCCGGCGGTCGACGGGACCGTCGGCACGTTCCAGCAGCTCCCGGACCATCCCGTAGAAGGGCGCAATGCCGGTACCGGTCGCGATGAAGAGATAGTCGTGCTCGGACGGATCCTCGGGCAGCAGGAAATGCCGGCCCGCGGGACCGGTCACCAGCACCTCGTCGCCCGGCTTGCGATCGCAGAGGTAGTTGCTGCAGATTCCCAGAAAGAGCGAGTGCTCCTCCTGGTCCTCGTCCCTCGTCCCCGGTTCGTATTCATCGATCAGCCGCTTCACGGTCGTCGAGAGCACGGCGCCCCCACCGTCCTCCCCCCAGCTGGGACAGGCCAGGGAGTAGAGGCGAACCGTGTGACGCCTTCCCCGCTCATCCTCACCGGGAGCCAGGACGCCGAAGGCCTGCCCCGCACGAAAGGCACCGGCCAATGGAGTGCCGGAGACGTCGATGCTGATGTGCCGTACGAACGCGGCCGATCGACCGCTCAGACAGGGCTCGCTGGAGACCACCCGGCCGACGACCGGAGCCTTGGGCTGCACCACATGCATCTGAACGTCGCCGAGTATTGGAGCATTCGCGTCCGTCACGGCGATCAGTATAGAGGGGAGTCGATCATCGGCCTCCCCGAGGGGGCAGCCGGATCCCCCCCGCTCGACCGATGGGGCTTCTCTTTGTAGGATCTGGTAGTCGCGGGAGCATTGGACGCTCCCGCAGTGCAGGATGCCGACCGGACATGGATGAATTCCGAATTCAGGGTGGAACCCGACTGACCGGCCGACTGGTCGTCGATGGCTCCAAGAACGCCGCTCTTCCCCTCATGGCCGCTTCGCTGCTGACCAGCGATCCGGTCGTGCTCAACGGCATCCCCCCGCTCGCCGATGTCCGAAGCATGGATCGCCTCCTGGGTGAACTCGGGCTTCGGGTGACCCGAAGCGGGCGAACCATCCAACTGCACGCCCAGGACGAACAGCGGTTCCACGCCCGCTACGACATCGTCAAGACGATGCGAGCCAGCATCTGCACGCTGGGCCCCATGCTCGCCCGCCGCGGGAGGGTTCGCATCTCGATGCCCGGTGGATGTGCCATCGGAGACCGACCCGTCGATCTGCATCTTCGGGGCATGGAGGCGTTGGGAGCGAAGATCACCTTCGACGGCGGCGACATCATCGCCGAGGCGGATCGGCTCCGGGGAAACACGATCTTTCTGGGAGGCCCCTTCGGATCGACCGTACTGGGCACGGCCAACGTCATGTCGGCCGCCACGCTCGCCGAGGGGACGACCATCATCGAATCCGCCGCCTGTGAACCGGAGATCGCCGACCTGGCACGCATGCTCAACGGCATGGGAGCCAAGATCTCCGGTGCCGGTACACCGCGGATCATGATCGAAGGCGTCGAAGGGCTGCACGGCACCGAACACAACGTGCTTCCCGATCGCATCGTGGCCGGCACGCTCGCGATCGCCGCCGCCATCACCCGCGGCGACGTCCTGCTGGAGCAGTTCCCATGGGACCATCTTCTGGCCCTCATCGATCGGCTCAACGAAATCGGTGTGCGGATCGAACGCACCGATCCCGGCGAGCCCTGCGAACGATGCACGGTCCGGGTCACCGCTCCGGATCCGTTCAAGCCGGTGCTGTTCACCACACAGCCCTATCCGGGATACCCCACGGATCTGCAGGCCCAATTGATGGCCCTGCTGTGCCTGGCCGAAGGCAACAGCATCGTCACGGAGAAGATCTATCCGGATCGATTCATGCATGTTCCCGAGCTGAGTCGGATGGGAGCACGACTGATTCGCCAGGGCTCGACGGTGGTCGTCCAGGGCGTCCCCGAACTCATCGGGGCTCCCGTGATGGCCAGCGATCTCCGGGGTTCCGCCTCGCTGATCATTGCCGGCCTGGCGGCAGGTGGTGAGACGACCGTCAGCCGCGTCTACCACGTCGATCGCGGATACGTCCATCTGGAACACCAGCTTCACCATCTCGGAGCGATGATCGAACGGGTCAATGCGGAGACCGGCGAAGTCACCAGCAGCATGCCCGCGATCTCCACGCGACCCATGACGGACGTGGCCGGCCCGACGGGTCAGGTGCCGGCCGAACGCATTCGTTCGTAGAGACAGATCGCTGCCGCCGCGGCCACGTTGACGGACGGTACCTCGCCGTGCATCGGAATCTCCACGACCGCGTCGCACGCGTCGAGTGATTCCTTTGGCAGCCCCTCGCCTTCCGAACCCACCAGCAGCCCGCAGCGTGACGTCCAGTCGATCTCCCAGATCGGCTTCGCATCCGGACACCGCTCCGCGGCCAGCAATCTGCAGTTCCATGCACTTCGGAGGTGTGCGAGCAGTTCACGCCATCCGCCGGAGGGAGCCACCGCCCACGGAACGGTGAACACATGGCCCATGGAGACCCGGATGGACTTCCTGTAGAGGGGATCGCAACAGGCGGGATCCAGCAGCACCCCGTCGACCCCGAGGGCGGCGGCGTTGCGAAAGAGGCTTCCCATGTTGTCGACGTTGGTGATGCCTTCGGCGAGCAGCAAGGTGCACCGCTCGGCGTGTCGCAGATGGCCGAGCGCCCGATCCAGTCGGAGCTCCGAATCGGCCGGCCGGTGTCCGGACGCGAGCACTCCGCGGTGGACATGGAAACCGGCGATCCCGCCCAGCAGTTCGAGCGACGCCGTGTAGACCGGTACTTGGTCGGGCAGCACGCGAAGCACGTCCCGCAACGCCTCGAACTTCCCGTGCGAGAGCAGCAGCGACTGGATCCGATCCGGCGTCGCCAGCAGCCTGCGAAGGACGAGTTCCGACTCCGCCATGAACAGACCGTCACGTCCGCGCAGATCACGGTCCCGCACATCGCGGAAGACTTCGACCCGGGAATCGCCGGGATCCGTTACCGGGTGGGGTCCGTTCACTGGTTGTCGACGGTGTCGTCGCGAAGCAGATCCATCATCTGCTCCTGGGCCCGCTCGTAGCGTCGGGCACTGTCGATCAGATTGCGACGAATGATCTCGAGCTGCGGATCGTCGGCATCCACCGCCCCCCCGGCGGCCTCGATGAACCGCTGCATCGACTCGGCGGCGGACTTCAGATCCGCGGCGCCGAAGACGAAGTTGCGGGACGCGGAATAGATCAGCTCCTGACGGAGCTGCGTGTCGGTCGGCCGATAGAGCAGACGCCAGGGGCTCGCGGTGACTTCGGCGAGCAGCTGCGTCAGTTGCTGGGATGCCAGGGTGGCATTGGCCAGGCTGACATCGACGTCGTCGAACCACGGTCCGGCGTGACGCCGCAGGTCGGACATCGTGACCATGAGGTCGCCCATCGTCCCCAGCAGGTTGTCCATGAACCGATCGACCTTCGGCAGGGCCTGCTCCTGAATCGTCCGTGCGATGCCGGACGCACGCTCGAAGGTTTCGTCGAGATTGTCCGTCATGTCCTGGAACTTGGATTCGTTGTTGTTGATCCACGAGGTGACGGCATCCACGGACCGGGCGAACTCCTCCAGTTCGGCAACGAGAAGATCCACCTCACCGGACCAGTCGGACCAGTCCCGGTCCAGTTGTCCCAGGAATTCATTGGCATTCTCGATGGCCTGCCGAAGTCCGGACGTGGCGATCTCGATGTCGCCCGACGGCCCCTCGCCCACGATCCATCGGAGCAGTTGTCCGTCCTGCTCCAATCGCTTGGTGATGACGGCCAGCGACTCCAGGGTGCTGTCGATGTTGACGGATGCATCACCGCCGATGAGGCTGTCGATCATGCTGAGGGACGAACCCACCAGCCGGCCTCCCGGGGGAATGACCGAGCCGTCCACTCCCAGCGACGAGAATTCCAGCCATGCGTCGTTGCTGATCAGCCCGGCTCCCACGGCGACCCGGGCATCGCTGCGAAGCTGCATCGAGGCGGGAATGCTGAAGAGGACATCGATTTCGGTCAGCGGCCGACCCTCCTGCATGTCGAACGACACGTCGTTGACTTCGCCGATCACGATCCCCCCCACCTTGACGAAGGATCCGGACCCCAGCGATCCCACGCCCTCGGAGACCTCGTAGGTGGCGGTGTACGAGACATGACTCGGCCCGAAGTACCGGGCGAAGTCGCCAAGTATGAAGACGACGAGAATCCCGATGACGATGGCGACGGTCACGAAGATGCCGGCCTTGATGTTGTTCTGGGAACGAAGTGCTGCGCTCGACATGCTGTGCTCCGTGGCGGCCAGGCCGCCGCTGTACTCGGTCCTACTTGATCCGCCGTGTGGTCTGGATGGCCCGGCCACCGGTGAGTTTGCTCAGGTCCGCACCGAGCAGATCCGCCTCGTAGCTGTTCTGGGTATGGGATTCGGTCATCGGTCCCTCGTGGTCGCCACGCAGGAACTGACGGATGAGCTGCTGCTCCTCGTTCAGTTCCCCGATGCGATCCTTCGGGTAGTCACGAAGCTCCTCGTAGGCTTCACGCTTGTCCACCATGATCATCCGCCCCTTGTGGAGCATGGCCATGCGATCGGCGATGGTGAAGGCGGAATCCATCTCGTGCGTCACCACGATGCTCGCGACCCCGAGCTTCTGCGTCAGATCGACCATCAACTGGTCGATGGCGGCGGAGGTCACCGGATCGAGTCCGGCGCTGGGCTCGTCGTAGAACAGGATCTTGGGGTCCAGCGCCAACGCACGCGCAAGTCCCGCCCGCTTCTTCATGCCACCGCTGATCTGGGCGGGATACTTGTCGGCCGCATCGCGAAGTCCAACCAGTTCGAGTTTGATCTTCACCATGAAGTCGATGATGTTCGCATCGAGATCCGTGTGCTCCTCCAACGGAAGGGCGACATTCTCCGCCACCGTCAGCGACTGGAACAGCGCACCGGACTGGAACAGGATCCCGAACTGCTTGCGGACTCCGTTCATCCCCTCCTCGTCCAGCGTGGCGAGGTCCTTTCCGAACAGCTTCACCGATCCCTCTTCGGGCGTGAAGGTGCCGATCATGTTCCGCAGCAGGGTCGACTTTCCGGATCCCGAACCACCCATGATGACCATGGTTTCACCGGGATGGATGGTGAGATTGATTCCGTTGAGAACGGTCTGATCGCCGAACCGCTTGACGAGGCCTTGGATCTCGATGATGTTCTCGCGGTCGTCAGGCATGTGGTTCGGTCGTCTCCTGCTCCAGCCCCCGCACCGGGAGCGGATCGCGCTCCTCGTCGGCTGCGGCGGAAGGCCAGGCCGTCGGCGGATCGTCTCCCACCAGCACCCAGCTGAACCGAAACACCATCTGGTTGCCATTGGGCCCCGGACCCATCATCACGAAATTCGCCTCTCCGGGCACCGTTCCGTACTGAAACTCGAAGACATAGGGTACCCGAACGGACCAGCCGTCCGCTGCGTAGACCGGCTCGCGAGTGGTGTCCTGACGGACCGACTCCAGCAATCCGTAGTCCCCACGCAGGGTCGCAAGGAATCGCCCGGCATCCATCTCCGGCGTGGCTGCGACGACGGATGGGGAAAATCCGTTCTTGAATCCCTCCATGTCCCCCGCCATGCCCGCCTTGATCGGGGCAACCGGGCCGTTCATGAGCGGAATCCGGACTTCGCCGTTCCACCAGATCATGAACAGGCTGGTGAGCGGAGTCACGACGACGGCAATGACCATGGCCGTCCAGCAGAGACGACGACCGGACTTGCCGTTGGTGCGCACGTCGCGAAGGCCGACCAGTCCAAGCGGGATCGCGAGGATCGTCACCAGCGGACAGACACCGAGCGATGCCACCATCGAGAGGATCGACCAGGTGCTCAGCGGCGGACGACGCCGAACCGCGGGCGTTCCGGCGGAGGGTGTCGAGTCGGTCATGGCGCAGCTCCCCGAGGCAGCATCAGTTCCTCACCGTTGCCGTCATCGATCCGGATCTCATCCAGCAACGGCACGAGCGTCCACCGTCCCGGCGCCGGACTCAACAGGAATTGAGCCGATCCGTTCCGCTCTCCGGAATCGAAGCGACAGATGATCCAGACGTTGACCTTCGGCGTCAGGAAGGAATCCCCGGAGACGGTCTGCATGCTTCCGATGCGAACCGATTCAAAGGTTCCGTTGGCCTGCTTCAGATCGGCCGCGAAGGATGCCAGGTCGTCCCGCGGCACCGGAGTGCTCTGAATCGACCATGTCTGAAGCGCCGTGTCGAAGGCCTCGTCCTGCATGGCATGGAGAAACTCGTCGAGTGCAACCCCCATGTCCTGCTTCTGCTGCCGTTCCATGCCTTCGGTCAGCTGCTGGAATCCGATCAGGGTCACCACGCTCATGGCGATCCCGCCGAACAGGGCCGTCAAACTGGTTCGTCGACCGCCCAGTCGTCCTCCCGATTCGCGGATGCGTCGCCAGGCGATCACTCCCAGCAGGGCCCCCAGCGCATTGATGGGGGGACACAGGGGAAGAAAGGCGAACACGACCGCGATCACGGCCAGCACGGAGAACCGGGGGCGGGCCTCGGGAGGCGAAGGCGGATTGGTCTCGGAGGGATCGTGCATGGCCGGAAAGCATTCTAGCGGTCTTGGGATACACTCGGCCCATGCCCACCTCCACGCCCGACAGCCAGATCCAGCGCGTCACCGTGCTCGGCCTCGGCCGGTTCGGCGGCGGCCTCGGAGCGGCCCGCTGGTGGCTGGACCGTGGCGCCGAGGTACGGGTGACGGATCTCGCCACCCGCGAAGAGCTGGCCGAGGCCGTGGCGACGCTCGAGGCCCACGACCACGGCGGCCGGCTGCACTGGCGTCTTGGGGAACATCGCATCGAGGACTTCACGGAGACCGATCTGGTCGTCGCCAATCCCGCCGTCCCCCGACCGTGGGACAACCCCTGCCTCGAGGCCGCCTGGGCGTCCGGTGTGCCCGTGACGACCGAGATTGCACTGCTGGTCTCGCAGCTGGATCGCGAACGGGTGATCGGCATCACGGGCACCGCCGGCAAATCGACGACCGCTGCGATGACGCATCACATCCTGCAGTCCTGCGGCATTTCGAGCGTCCTGGGCGGCAACATCGGCGGATCACTGCTGACGAACCTCGACACGACCCGATCCGCCCGTGCCGTGGTGCTGGAACTGTCGAGCGCGATGCTGTGGTGGCTGGGCGCGACCGACGATGCGCCTCCGGACGCGACACGGTGGTCTCCCGCCGTGGCGGTGACCACCAACATCGCGCCGAATCACGTGGACTGGCACGGCACCGAAGCGCACTACCGGGCCTGCAAGGACGGGCTGTCCCGACATCAGCAGGACACCGATGTGCATCTGTCGGGTGACCCCGGTGGAACGGACATTCCCCTGAGCGTTCCCGGGTCCCACAACCAGATCAACGCACGCCTCGCCATTGCGGCCGCATCGGAACTGACCGGACTGGACCCCCAGCGGGGTCGGACCGCCGTGGGCTCGTTCACCGGATTGCCGCACCGGCTGGAACGGATCCCCAGCACCGACGGATTCCACTACTTCAACGACTCCAAGTCGACGACGCCGGAAGCGACCACGCTGGCCATCGAGGCCATGGAGGATGCGGGCCGGGTCCATCTGATCGCCGGCGGCTACGACAAGGGCGTCCCGCTGCATCCGATCATCGAGCGGGTCGAAGAGCTGGCCGGGATGTACACCATCGGCGCCACCGGTGCGGATCTGGCCGCCGGCACCACGGCCTGCGTCTGCGGAACGATCGACGACGCCGTTCGGCAGGCCAAAGGCCGCATGAAACCGGGGGACGTGCTGCTGCTGAGTCCGGGGTGTGCGAGCTGGGATCAGTTCGAGAACTTCGAGGTCCGCGGCGACGCCTTCCGGCGGCTCGTCAGGCGGGCAACCTGACCTGCCCCACCAGTTCGTCGAGTCGGCTGCATCCCTGCGCCGCGACCCACCGTGCGAGCCCGCGGTTGATCCGGCGTGGGGCGCGGTGATCGTGGTAGAGCGTGGTACCGATTCCGACCGCGGTGGCACCGGCAAGGACGAAGGCCGCAGCCTGTTCCCAACGACGAACGCCTCCCAGACCGACGATCGGAACCTTGGCATCGCGAGCGACACCCGCATGGATCCGCTGCACCATCGACAACGCCGGCAGGTGCACCGCCGGTCCACTGAGGCCACCGTGGCCGAATCCGAGACGGGACGTCCGATCTTCGACGTCGATCGACAACGCCGGCACGGTATTGATCATGGTGAGACCGTCGGCCCCGGCCTCGATGGCCGCGGCGGCCATGGGCACGGCGGTCTCGAACAGCAGAGGAAGCTTCACGAGTATGCGGGAACGCACCACGGCCCCTCGAACCTCCCGGACGACTTCCGCCAGTTCGGACGGACCATCCGTGAATCGGCGTCCGGTGCTGGAATTCGGGCACGAGAGATTCAACTCGATCAAGGGAAAGGCCTCGACGGCGTCGAATGCGGCCGCCACCTGCACGTAGTCCTCGATGCTGTGCCCCGCGACGGAACCGATGAAGGTCGTCGGACGTCCCGACAGTGCAGGAACGGTCCCCGCGAGGAATGCATCCACGCCCATGTTCATCAGCCCGACGGCGTTGAGCATGCCCGCGGGCACATCCGCCACCCGCATCGCGGGATTGCCGGCCCGGGGCTCGGGAGTGATCGACTTCGTGGTCACGGCCCCGAAATCGGCCAGATCCAGCACATCCTCCAGCTCGGTCGCCGTCCCACCGGTTCCGGCCGCGGAAATCAGCGGTCCCGTCAGGTGGACCCCGGCGAGGGTGGTGGACAGGGACGAGTGCAGCTCCGCCATGAACGACATGATACCGCCTACAATGGTCGACCATGAACAGCCCCGAAGAACGCATCGCACAGTTCGAGAACATGGCCACGGCCGATCCGAACAACGAAATGGCCCACTTCAGCCTCGGCAACGCCTACCTCCAGGCGGGCCGGGCCGCCGAAGCGGCGGTCAGCTTCGAACGCTGCATCGAACTCAACCCCGAGATGAGCAAGGCCTATCAGTTGGCGGGTGAATCACTCATCAAGGCCGGCTGGTCCGACCGCGCCGTGGAAGTCCTCAACACCGGGTACGTGATCGCCGCACGCCGGGGAGAGCAGCTGCCCCGCAAGGCGATGGATGAACTCTTTCGGGAACTGGGGCGCGAAGCGCCGACGCTCGACGAGGAGGTCGAAGCCGAAGCCGCACGTCGGGCGTCCTCGGGAACGTTCACCTGCGGACGAACGGGGCGGGACGGGACCCAGCTCGAGACGCCGCCGTTCAAGGGGCCCGTCGGTGAATGGATCCATGCCAACATCGCCTCCGAGACCTGGCAGGAATGGATCGGCCAGGGCACCAAGGTGATCAACGAACTGCGACTGGACCTCTCACGCGACGAGGACAGCGCCGCCTACGATCAGCATATGCACGAGTTTCTCGGGGTCCCGAGCGAACTCATCGGCGGCTGATCACCAGCTTCCGA
>MDTG01040214.1_pt1 | contig 18587 bp, 12 predicted proteins | sample 811421 | NCBI WGS metagenome assembly MDTG01 (sample SAMN05326645, study PRJNA326480) | marine metagenome | isolation source: seawater | place: Pacific Ocean: South East | collected 2011
AACAGATATCACTAATTTCATTGATTATGAATCATACATAGATGCAATATTATCGGATTATGACTGTGAAGAATGGGGTAATGAAGACAGTGATTGGGACTGGGATGGAGAAGAAGAAATTTCATGGATAGATGTAGATTTTGGGTTGTCTGATTGGGAAAATTTTGATTGGGATGCTGTCTGGGAAGATTTAGATCTTGGCACCTTAGTAGATTGGGATAATGCTCCATGGGATCAAATTATTGAATTTAATATTCTTGTTGATGATTTGATCGATTATATTATCTCTATTATATCTGGAGGTCAGCCATTTAATTGGAATAGTTTTCTAGCTTCACAGGGTTGTTATGATGATGACTTAGCATTACAAGGAGGTTTAGCTGGTTTGGGGATTTATATTGACGGGTGTGAAGATGGCCTTGTATATTTATTATCCGCTGGTTATGGTTGTTTTGATGCAATTGATATACCAGGATTATCTTTAGAGCCGATTATGCCTGCCGAGGTTTGCTGTGAAACATGTGGAGAACAAGCACTTTTAGGATGTATGGATGCTACAGCATGTAACTATGATCCATTAGCAAATACAGATGATGGTTCATGTGATTATGGCGTTGAATGTTTTGTGTCTCCTTGTTCTCTTTCAGAGGATCCAGGTATTGATGGAGCATATTGTGTAGATGATTACTGTGAAGGTTGTTGTGCATTATGGTATTCTCTAGATGGTAGTTTAATATCAAATAGTTGTGATAATTCTAATGATAATCCGGCAATAGGGATTTGGGATGATTTTGAAAACGATCAATATATTGAAATAACAGATGATGTTATTGGATTTTATTCATTTTTAGATGATGAATTCTTCATGTGTTGGTATTATTGGTCAATGGAGTATACATATATAGGAAATGGTATTATGGAAGTTTTAGATCCAGAATATGGATCTGTTAATATCTCATCTAGTATATTAGAAAATGGAGATTTACAAATTATTGATCCAGAGGGAGAAACTATTTTAATGTCTCCATTAAATGAACTTCCAGAACTTGATATGTGTGATAATCCGATGAATGAAGGTTGTGAAGATTTTTCAGGTCAATGGGTATATTTATTCCCAGGCACAGATATGGAGGTTATTTGGATGGAAATTGATGAGTCAGGTGCTGATTTTTTTATTCTTGGCGATGACTTATGTGTAGATTATATTGATCTTGTTTATGATTCAACAGAAGGTTCTGATGAGTGCACATTATTTGTAGATGTTGAGGGTTTTGGCTTTGAGTTTGGGCAATTGTCTCTTAATGCTGATGGGACACTATCTTTTACAGATATGCCTGGTTTTCCTGAAGATTGGCCTGAGGTTTGGAGTCCTGGTAATTTTGACCCTGAAACCTTCACATTCTGTGCTTATGGCTGTACAGACCCAACCGCATGTAATTATGATCCTTTTGCTAATGCAGATGATGGAACATGTGGTTTAATTGATGATTGTGGAGATTGTCAAATACCCTATTGTTATGATATGATAACAAATGAAGTTGACTATACCTCTGAAGAAGAATGTGATAATATTTGGGTAGGAAATGATTGTGAAAATAATGATTATTGTCTATCTAGTCCAATGAATCCTTACTGGAATTCAGGTTGTGTATCAATGTATGAAAATATGATTAGTAATCAATTAAAGGTGGTGACAAACTTAATGGGACAACGAGTTAATTATAATAATCAATCTGGATTAAAGATTTATCATTATAATGATGGGAGTGTTCATAAAAAATATATTATTAAGTAGTGAATGATTATGCTAAGTGGGTTGGTGGTGGCTTAGGTTGGATGTGGGGCGGTCCAATTGGTGCATTTGTTGGGTATCAACTTGGAAAGTACATAGGTAAAAATTTTCAGTCTAAAGAAACATCTTTTGAAATATCTTTGTTAATTCTTTCAGCAATGGTGGTTAAAGTTGATGGAAAGATTAAAAAAGAAGAACTTGATTGTGTTCGAGCATTTTTTATCCAATCTTTTGGCAAGTTGAAGTCTGATCAATATTTTCATGTTTTTAATGAGGTTAAACATAAAAAGTTTCCATCTGTTAGGTCAGTTTGTTTAGAGGTCAATAAACATGTGACTCATAAAACAAGGCTTCAAATAATTCATTTTTTATTTTCTATTGCAAATAGTGATAGGCATATAGATGCTAAAGAGATAGACATAATTAAAAAAATATCTAAGTACTTCTGGATTAGTGAATATGATTTTTCTTCAATAGAAGCTATGTTTTCTAACAAGAAAAATATAGATAATGCATATAATGTATTAGGTGTTCCAAAATCATCATCTGATGATGAAGTCAAAAAAGCATATAGAAAAATGATTAAAAAATATCATCCTGATAAATTAAAAGATGTTAGTGATGATATTATTCAGATGGCAAAACAGAAATTCCAATCTGTTAAAGATGCATATGAATCTATTCGTAAACAACGAGGATTTTAGTCATTAAAGAAGACAGAGTAGGGTGTGCTTAAAATATGTAAGCCATTTTGTCTATCTGTAGCTAATATTAATCCAGAAGGTAAATAGGGATATGCTCCCCAACACCCCTCAAACCCTTCTCCTTCATATTGTGGAGATGTATCAAAATAAGCAACTTCAACTAGATTATAAGGGTCAGATGAATCTATTATTGTAACTCCATCTCTATAATATGATGTGACAAGATATTCTCCAACAACATGAGTGTTATGTGGAACTACATCATTAAAGCCGCTCCAAGATTGTATTTGATCTGTCATTTCAATGTTATAAATATCACTTACATCATAAGCTCCAATATATGCACCTGCAACTTCATCCGTAGTAAACAAAGTGCTTCCATCATCTGAAATCCAACAATTATGTGTAAAGCTAGATGATGTTGGATAAGAAGACATAATAAGTGGATTGGATTTATCACTTACGTCGACTATTCCAAAAACACCCTGAGATATAGCAGCTCCCCATAATGTGTCTCCTCTAACCATTCCATCATGTAGATAGTAGTCATCAAATTCTCCTTCTAAAGTTGGATCCAAAGGGTCAGTATTTAAATTTAAGATCATAGCTCCATATGGGTTTCCACCAAAAGCATATAAAAATCCATTTTCATCAATAAATAGATTATGTGCTTTGTTAAAAAATTCTGTTGTAAAACTATATGTTTGACCTGTCATATCACTTAAGTCAACTATTAATAATCCGTCGCTACAATTATCACATACTACATAGGCATAGTTTTGCCATGTTTTTATATCTCTCCATATCGTTTCTTCTCCTTCTATAAAGAAAAGTTCTATTGGGCTCTCAGGTAGTGTAATGTCAATCACTGAGAAACCCTCATTGGTTCCAACTAATGCATATTCATTATTTTCTGTAGCATAACCCCATATATCATTAATGGTTTCATCGTAGTCATAGACAGATATTAAATCCATGTCTAAACTTGACTCTGGATATATACAGGAGTTATCATCTAGATTAACAGTCTCATCATAATTTAAGGCGATAGGATCTGTACATCCATATATTAGTTCAAAAGGTATGCAAAGTTCGAATGTCTGAGTTTCTAAACCACAATTATTACACCCATCTAAATTTTCATTTTCGAATGTCAGTCCTCCAATATTTAATATATTCCCATTCCATCCATCGCCATATAGATCAGTTAAAGTGATTGTATAACAACCATCATTTAAACAGATAGTTCCGTTTTCAGGTGCACCTCCACTAAAGATAATTTCGTTATTTTCATTTTGGATTTCCCAATTTACTTCTGATTGCCAAGTGCCACCATCACAGCTATATGTATAGTTGCTGCAATTATCATCACAACTATAATTAAAAATTAGTTCTGTGGATGTCTTTATTTGATATCCTTTTCCTGGTTCTATGCTTTGAATTGTATTTATATTAAACATTGGCCAATAGATATTTCCTTGATCATCTTTTATAACAATAATTTCATCAACTATTGATTCAAACTCTGTTTCTATATTAGAAGTTTCTAAAATTAAGCATCCTATTAAATTCCATCCATTATCTAAATTAATATCCGTAGTGCAATTTGTTTGATTACCGCTAATTGTTAGAGTAGTTGGATTATTTGTTTTTATTTGATATCCTTCTCCAATATTTAAGTTTTGAATTGAATTAAGTTCGTATTCTGGCCAATAAACGTTACCATTTTGATCTTTTATAATAATAATATTATCAATAATATCCGAAAAAACTGCTTCTATACTATTGTCATTTGGTTCTATATAGGTGGAAAATAAAGACCAACCATTTTCTAATTCAATTTCTTGAATGATTTCTTGAGAAGTGCAAATAAAATGGAATAAGAATATAGTAATAACATACTTTTTCATATAATATAAATTTACAAAATACTTTATTAATTATCTTTGTGAAAAAATTTATGAAAAGAAAGATTGAAATAGAATATATAGAAACCATAGATTTAGAGCAATTATCTAAGATAGAAACAGAATTAATGACTAAAGCTATTAATGTTGCAAATACTGCTTATGCTCCTTATTCTGAATTTAATGTTGGAGCTGCTTTAATTTTAGAAAATGATAAAATTATTACTGGAAATAATCAAGAAAATTCCTCTTTTCCATGTGGTATTTGTGCAGAGCGTGTTGCTCTTTTTTCTGCAAATTCTATGTATCCCAATTTAAAAATCAAAAAAATAGCTATTACAGCTATTTCAAACAATTTTATATTAACTCATCCAGTTGGTCCCTGCGGTCTGTGTCGCCAGGTTCTTATAGAATGTGAAGAGAGACAAAATACAGAGATAGAGATTATATTGTTCGATAGTAATAAAATTATTAAATTACAAAATGCTAAATCGTTATTACCATTTTATTTTAAAGAAGATAAACTTAAAAGAAAAAAAATATGAAAAATACTTACTTACTTACAATTATATTTTTGTTGAGCCTCACACATGCACAAAACAATTACATTCATCAAGTTTTATTACTTAATGAGGGTTCATTAGACTTTTCAACTCAAGAGATTATTGATCCTGTGAAAATAGGATCTTATAATCCACAAACTAATACATATACTACTATTATTGAAATTAGTGATGTGAAATTTGCAACAGATTTAATTATACATGAAGATTATTTTTTTGTAGCAGCTGATGATAAAATATTTAAATATGATTTAAACACATATGACATGATAGTTTCTGTAGATGTGCCTGGTGTAAGAAAATTATGTGTTTATAATGATTATTTATTTATTACAAAAGGAGATTATGATAATACAACATATAGTTCAGTGGTATTTGATTCTTATTTGGAAGTTTACTCAATTTTAGATTTATCATTAATTTATTCTTTTAACTCTGATGAGGGGAGTGGACCTCAATGGTCAACTGAAAGTATCATTTCAGATTCTGAAAGAATATATGTGGCTATTAATAATGGCTTTGAGTGGGGTAATTATAAAGGTGTAATTGGAATTATAGATCCAAATACTTTCGATTATATTGAAGAAATTGATCTAGGAGAAGAAGGAATTAATCCAATTAATATGTTTAAAGACGGAGATAAGATATATACACTAAATAATAAAAATTTTGATGGAAGCTCATTATCTATTTTAAATACTACAGATTTAGATACTGAAATTTTTGGTTTAAATACTGTAAGTAGTGGTTGCGGTGCCTCAATTATTAGAGATGAGAAATTATATTATCAAGACTTATCTCAAAATCAAGTATATAAATTTGATATTGCTCAACTTGAAGAATCTGGATTAGTTGAAAATCTTTATTATAATTACTACACAATGTCATTAAATCCAGTTAATGGTTTTTTGTATGCCTCTATAACTGACTACACCTCTGACAATCAAATTATGATATATGATCAGAATAATGAATTTGTTAATTCATTTATTGCTGATGTTGCTACGAGTAAAATTATATTTGACTTGAGGTCAGAATCTATTTCAATCCAAGAAGATTTAAATAATAAAACCGACAATCTCATTCAAAGCGTAGATCTATTAGGAAGAAAAACTAATCAATTAGGTTTACATTTTTCAATTTTTGATAATGGTTTTGTGTCTAAAAAATATATAATTAAGTAAATAACTTTAATTTACATCTGGTATGAATAATAATAAACTCTTATACTATGTCTTAATAATAGGATGTATTTTTTCTATATTCTATTTTTTAAAACCTATTGAACCAATAAACAATAATAATATGAAAAAACAATTTTTATCTAGTGGTATTAATTTAGATTATATAGATAAAACGGTGTCACCAAAAGATGATTTTTATCAGTTTGTTAATGGTAATTGGATTGATTCTGCACAGATTCCGAATGATCATAGTGTATGGGGTGGGTTCTATGAACTAAGAAAACGTACAGACGCAGATGTATTAGACATTTTAGAGTCTGCATTAGCTGATAAAACAATTAAGGCGGATACTGACCAAGGTAAAGTGGTTGCTATGTATGAGTGTTTAATGGATGTAGATCATAGAAACAAAAAAGGTGTTGATCCTATATTACCATATTTGAATATGGTGGATTCAATTATAGACATGTCAACTTTACAAAGTTATATGGAGAGAACTTCGCAACATGGTGGTGGGTCTGATTTTTTTGGTATATATATTGGTGCAGATAAAAAAAATAGTAATATCCATGCTCCTTATTTATATGGTGGGTCTTTAGGACTGCCAGATAGAGATTATTATTTATTAGATAGTTTTGAGGATATAAGAGTTAAATACCTTTCACATATTAAGCGAATGTTTAAATTTTTAGGTTATCAGGATAATGTTTGTGAACAATATGCAAATACTATTATTGAATTTGAAACTAAAATAGCAAAAGGAAAAATGGATAAAGTAGATAGGAGAGATCCTGCAAAAACTTATAATCCTAAATCCATCTCTGAAATTCAAGACATGTTACCAATGATTGATTGGTCAACATACTTATCTAATATTGGTGTAAATGATATTGATAGTATTATCGTTTCAGACTTAAACTATTTTAATCATTTAAAGGATATTTTAGAAAATAATCAAACTAATGATTGGAAGATATATTTTAAATGGGGCATTCTAAATGGCGCAGCGAGTATATTAACAGAAGAAATGGAAATTGCGAACTGGGAATTCTATTCAAAAACATTAAGAGGTGTACAAGAACAAAAACCAAGAAAAGAAAGGGCTGTTTCGTCAATTAATTGGTCTATTGGACAAGCTTTGGGCAAATTATATGTTGATAAAAAATTTCCTCCTGAGGCAAAACGAACAGCACAAGAGATGATTGATAATATTATTGATGCTTTTAGAATAAGAATTAATAATTTAACATGGATGGCTCCAGAGACTAAGTTAAAGGCTATTGAGAAGTTGGAGAAAATAACAATCAAAATAGGTTATCCAGATAAGTGGAAAGATTATTCTAAATTAACTATTACTCCTTTAAATCAAGGAGGTTCTTATTTTGAAAATAGTAGAAATCTTTCTATTTGGAATAGAATAGAAAATTTAGAAAAACTTCATAAGAAAGTTGATAAAGAAGAATGGTTTATGTCTCCACAAATAGTAAATGCTTATTATAGTCCATCTAATAATGAAATTGTCTTCCCAGCGGGAATTTTACAACCTCCTTTTTATGATTTTCAGGCAGATCCAGCTATTAATTATGGTGGAATAGGGGCAGTGATTGGTCATGAAATATCACATGCTTTTGATGATTCTGGTGCTGATTATGATGGGGATGGAAATTTAGTTCAATGGTGGTCTGATAATGATTTTAAAAAATTCAATGAATTGGGAGATTCATTAGCATCACAATTTGATAAAATTGAGGTGTTACCTGATCTTTTTATCAATGGAAAATTTACACTAGGTGAAAATATCGGTGATTTAGGTGGCGTGAACTCTGCTTTTGATGGCTTACAGCTTTATTTATCAAAAAATAGAATGATTGAGAATATTGATGGATATTCTCAAAAGCAAAGATTTTTTATGTCATGGGCAACTATATGGAGAACTAAAATGCGTGAAGAGGCATTAAGAACACGTGTAATGACAGATCCTCATTCTCCTGGTATGTATAGAGGGTATGTGCCGCTTCAAAATATACAGGCATTTTATGACGCTTTTGATATAAAAGAATCTGATGGCATGTATTTATCTCCAGAAAAAAGAGTTGAAATATGGTAATGAAAGAGTTTGTTAGAGCTTTTCCTAAGCATATAGACGAAGCTATTAAAATAGGGAGTTCTATCAATTTAAATACATCTATTACTGATATTGATAATATTGTAATTAGTGGACAAGGAGGATCTGCTATAGGAGGAGTTGTAGTCAAAAATCTTTTACATGATAAAATATCAATTCCTATTTTCATTAATCGTGATTATAAAATACCTTCTTTTGTTAATAATAGAACTTTATTTATTGCTTCATCTTACTCAGGGAATACTGAAGAAACTATTTCTGCGTTAAATACTGCAAAAGAAAAAACACCATTTATTTTTTGCATTTGTTCAGGTGGTGAAATACTTAAGATAGCTCAAAAAAATTCTTTTAATTATATCTTAATTCCATCAGGTGGTGCACCAAGAGGAATGTTGTCTTATTCAATTGTTCAATTATTATTCGTGATATGTAAATTATCTGGATTTTCATTAGAAAACATGAAAAAAGAATTATTATCAGCAAAAGAATACTTAATAGCTAAACAAACAGAGATTATTAAGATAGGAAGGCACGTTAGTAGTTTGATATCAAATAAAATGCCTTTCATATATGCTTTTCCAGAATTTGAAGGTGTTGCAATCCGTTTTAAACAACAACTTAATGAAAATTCAAAAAGACATGCTTGTTATAATATTATTCCAGAAATGAATCATAATGAAATTGTTCCTTGGATTAATAAAAATATATGTGTTGTTCCAATTTTTATAAAAGGAAACACCTCTAATAGAAATCAGAAAAGAATGGAAATTAGTATTTCTAAGATTAAAAAAAATGTTGATGAATTGATAGAATTAAAAGTTAATAATTCCAATTATTTAATACAGTATTTATACTTTATTCATATTGTTGATTGGATTTCAATTATGATTGCAGAAAAAGATAATATTGATCCTGATGATATAAGATTAATAAATGCTTTAAAAAAGGAATTAAAAGTAATATAAGTATGACTACAATTAATGATTGGTTTGATGCTTATAGTGCAAGCCATCAGAACAAAATAAACAAAATAATTCATTGGATTTGTATTCCTCTTATATTTTGGAGTATTATCGCTTTATTTTCATTAATACCTCATGGATATTTGGATATATTTAATCATCCATTATTAAATAATTTAACGCATTGGGGTACAATTCTTATTCTACTTGGTCTGATTTTTTATATAAGATTATCATTTAATATTTTTATTGGAATGCTGCTATTGTCTGCCTGTGTTTTAATAGATATTCATTATACTGTTTATTTGTTTGATTTAAATAGATACTGGGGCTTATTTGCTAACTCTAGTATTGACGGTCACACTTTTTTATTATATTCTAGTACCATTGTGTTTATATTTGCATGGATTTTGCAATTTATAGGTCATAAAATAGAGGGGGAAAAACCATCTTTTTTTCAAGACATTCAATTTCTATTAATAGGGCCAGCATGGTTGTTGGGTTTTATTTATAGAAAATTAAAAATTAATTATTAAAATAATATAAATGTATAGATACTTTCTTTTATTTTTTATCTTCATTTGCTCTTTATCATTTTCTCAAAATCGCTATAAGAAAGGGCCATCTGCACAAGATTCGGATATATATGGTAAAATTTCAGGATTATTAAAAGATAAGGAGACTAAACTTCCCTTATCATATGCTAATATTACTCTATTGCAAATTGTTGATGATAATCAAAAAAATATAAATGGCACTATTAGCAATGAAAAAGGATATTTTGTGTTTGATGAGCTAGAAGTGGGGGCTTATATTGTCGAGTTTACTTATAATGGATATTTATCGAAGTCGATTGATGTTAATATTACAGGTAAAAAATTAAATAAAAATTTAAAAAATATTTTTCTTGAGTTAGATACATATATATTAAATGACATTCAATTATCTACAGAGGCACCTATTTATGAAAATAAAATAGAAAAAATTGTATATAATGTTGAAAATGATATTTCCCAATCTGCAAATGATGGTATTGATGTATTAAGGAATGCTCCATTGGTCTCTGTGGATATTGATGATAAAATTTCATTAAGAGGGTCTGAGAATGTGAAATTTTTACTAAATGGTAAAACTTCATCCTTTTTACACAAGGGTAATATCTCTGATGTTTTACAAACAATACCTGCAGAGCAAATTAAGTCAATAGAGATTATTACAAGTCCTGGTGCTAAATATGATGCTGATGGAGATGCAGGTATTATTAATATAATTACTAATCAAAAAAGTATAGAAGGATTCAATGCGAGTGTTAATACTAATACAGGAACAAGAGTTAATCGATCATCTTTTAACTTAAATGCTGGAAAAAATAGATTTGGAATTAGTGCAAGTGGAGGAGCTAGATATGGATGGCCTAGAGATGGAAATTTGCATAATGAGAATACTGTATTTGATAGTTCAGGACTAGTATTAAACCGTCAAATAAAAGATGGAGTTTTTGTTGGCAATTGGATAGGGTATAGAGGATCTGTAGATATTTATTATGATATAAATAAATATAATAGTATCACGTCTAATATTCATGTTGGGGGACATGATAAGTTTAATGAGGCTAAAGAAACTGTGTCATATATAGAGTCAATATGGATGAGTCCAGAGCCAATTGAATACTTGCTCTCAGATACTTCTTCCAATAAGGATACAGAATATGAATATACATTTAATTATATCAAGACATTTCCAGATAAAGAAGGTCAGGAGTTGATGGTTAGCTTTCAATATGGTGGTCATATTCATGATGATGATTTAAGTATTGAACAAATTGGCTATGATGATATTGCAATAGACAACATGATGGATGGTAATGGTTATGAGTTGACAGGGCAGGTTGATTATGTGCATCCCTTGGGTGATGATGATAAAATTGAAATAGGAATAAAAAGAATTAATCGTTATACAACTAATGATTATTATACAGATATAGATAATATAGTTATGCTGAATTGGTTACCAATGGACTCTTTAAGTAATGTGTTTCATTATGATCAAGTAGTATCAGCAGCTTATTTTTCGTCAAATTTTTCATTTTTAAATGATTTTGGAGTTTTAATGGGAGCTAGACTTGAGCATACTAATATTTCAGGTGCTTATGATAATTACTATGATCCTTTCGATAATTCGTATACTAATATAGTGCCTAATTTGACCGTATCTAAAAAAATAAATATGTTTCAGACATTGAAATTATCGTATACAAATAGAATAGAAAGACCTGATATTCATAGAATTAATACAAATATTGAAATTACAGATTTAAATAATATTAGTAAAGGAAACCCTAACCTTAAGCCATCTCAATCTCATCAAATTGAGCTAGGTTATACAAGTTTTAAGCCTGGTTTAATGACAAGTTTTTTTCTATATTATAAAGAAAAATATGATGTTGTTGAGGCATTTACTTATTTAATAGATGATAATATTTTTGAAACAAATTATATAAATACTGGAGATAATCATTCATATGGGTTTAATTTTTTCGGATCTAGTACTATAAAAAAATTATTAACATTAAGAGGATCACTAGATATCTACACTTATGATATGTCTACTTCAATAAATAATGTTGAATTATCAAGAAATAGTCTCAATTATAAATATAGTGTTAGTGCTAATCTAGAATTAGGTCAAGGATATAAATTTGAAACAAGAACTTTTTTTAGATCACCAAGACAAACAATACAAGGTGAAAGACCAAGTTTTTCTATGATGAGTTTTGGTTTGAAAAAAGATTTTTCTAATAAAAGGGGATCTATTGGTATTGGCATGATTGAGCCATTTTATAAATATAAGTCTTTTGCTACAAATATATCAGGGGAAAGGTCGGATGGTACTAATTTTGAAAATATTAGAGATTATGAGATCTTATTTAGATCTGTTAACATATCTTTCAAATACCAATTTGGTAAATTAGATTTTGATCCTATTAAGAAAAAAGCATCGTTAGAAAATAACGATGTAATGGAAGAAGATGGTGATGGACATTAGATTAAATGTTGAGTTATTTCAGCTGAAAGGGGATTGGTTTTAGAATAAAAACAATCAATCAAATCGCCTTTTTTTCCCACTAAATATTTTTGAAAATTCCATTTTACAATCGAATCTTTTATGCCATTTAATTCTTTGCTGGTTAGCCATTTATATAAATCATGCTGACTATTTCCTTTAACTTTTATTTTTTTACTCATTAGAAATGTAACTCCGTAATTTAAAGAACAAAATTTTCGAATTTTATTTTCTGAAAATGGTTCTTGAAATAAAAATTGATTACATGGCAATCCTATTATTTCTAAATTATTATATGCTTTATATAATTTTTGTAAATCACTATACTGGCTAGTATAACCACAATATGAAGCAACATTAACAAATAATATATATTTACCTTTAAATTGATGTAAATCAATCATTTCATTATTAATAGAAATCAATGAAATATCATATATATTTTCTCGAATATACTTATGCATTGAGTATAATAATTAAGTTACTTATTATATGCTAGTTTATAAAAAACATATTTTTGATTATTAAGGCTTTTTATACAACTCATGGATTAAGCTTTTTTCTTGGTCATTAGCATAATTTAAGTCCCAATCCATTAATTTTTTATTCATAATATGTTTATATAGAGAAGGAGTAATTAAAACTAGATAAAGCATTGAGAGATAACCATATGGAGTCATTGGTGCATTCATAGGACATGGCTCAAGTTCCCAAAACTTTAATTTAGCTAATCTATGATGATCAGAATGTCTAGTAACATTATATAGAAATATACTGCTAATAAAATGATTAGAATTCCAAGAGTGCCTCATTTCTACTTTACTACCTCTCACTCTAACTAATCCATAATGTTCAACATAGTTAATAGCTTCTAAGAAAGATTTTGTTATAAATGCACAGATCAAAAAATAAATTACTCCCATTCCTCCAGCAACAAAAAAAGTGCAAAATGTAATAGTAAGACTTCTTAAATATCCAATAATCATTCTATTATGAATTGAAAATGGATGAAAACCTTTATTTTTGACACGATTTATTTCAATTTTCCATCCATCAATATGTTCATGGAAAATTGCTTTTATAATAAACAAATAAATATTTTCATTTCTTTGAGCAGATGCTGGATCTTCAGGTAAACATGCATGTTTATGATGACCATAAACATGTTCAATAGCAAATGTGCAATCCCAAGAAAAAGCAAGGAGCCAATTTCCAATAAACATATCAAATTTATTTTTAATTCTGTGAGTTAACTCATGACCAGCTACTACACCAAGTGTTCCCATAAGCAAACTGCTTTGAATTATGAGAGAAAGTCTATCTATAGAGTTAAAAGAATTTTTTATGGCTAAAAAATCATGATAAAAATATGTGTTTAAAATATCTAAATACCATTGAGATATATTATTAGTTAAACATGACACAGTCAATAATACTAATATCAGTAAAATAGGGAGGTTGATATAGAGAGAAAAGTTTAATATGCTTGGATAGGAAAAGGTTTGAATCTGTCGATCCTTTGGCATAATATAATCTCCAACTATAAGAAATAATGAGAATCCAATTAAAAATAATGTTGGATAGTATTCTCCTTTTGAGATTGTACATATAAACAGTATGGATGTGAATACAGGTAAATAATGTTTTAAATACTTTAACATTTTAAAATTTTATTGAAAATAACTTATATATAAGTTACAAATTATTTTATAGAATGAATAATGAATTTAATAAATCAAATTATCATCAATAACTTTTATTTAAAACTTATATTTTTTTCTGTTTTTCCATTTTTTCTATTTACTAAATATATTTGACCAGACTCAATTTGAGTAATTTTTCTTCCAAGAATATCTATTATACCAGTAATGACTTCTTCTTTATCTAGATTTATCTCTAAGTTAGTATTATTACAATCACCATTTAAATCTGGATATTCACAACTTCCATCTTCATTAGTAGCTTCTATATTGTAATTACATGCGATTGGGTCTGTACAACCCTCTAAAAAACAGCCTGTATATGGTGCTCCTCCCGATAACATAAAGTCACCATTTTCATTATAAATTGTCCATGAAACTTCATATTGCCAATCACCCCCATCACATACAATATTAAAACAGCTTTGATCTCCAGACAGGCATATTAATTCTTCTAATTCTGAGCCTTCTTCAAGTTCTAGTTCATGTTCCCCTATGGTTAATGTATTTCCATTCCATCCATCTCCATAACTATCCTCCATAAGGATTGTATAGAATGCACCAAAACAACAACTTTCATCATCTGTGTTTGCATCAGGATTATAGTTAATTGCATCTAAATCTGTACAGCCATATATTGGACAATTATCATATAGTTCGCCATAGAAAGGAGACTCTCCAGATATAATTTCATTACCAATATTATCTTCGATATACCAAGATACTTCTTCTGGCCAACCACCTTCTTCGACTATAATTTCAATACAAATATTTGGATTAGATGGTAGGCATAAATCAAACTCATCATAATAGCCATTAGAAAGGGTTTTTTGAGTTAATAATACTCCATCTACTAGAATACTTAGACTATTTCCATTCCAACCATCTCCATAAGAATCTTCTGCGATTAATGTTACACTCATAAATTCTTCTTGACAATTGCCATCACAATCAAAACCTTCCATGGTAAGTGGATCATTAGTATAATTAATCATACCCATAATTGTTTGCCCATCAAACCCATAACCATCTGTTATAGTTAGATAAACATCATATATGCCTTCTTCAGAATACACAACTTCTGGATTTTGCTCATTAGATGAAGAAGGTGTTCCACCTGGGAAACTCCATGCCCATGTTGGATTGAAGCTAGAGATAGCAGAGTGATCAACAAATCTTACTGTATCATTCATACAATTAATTGTTAATCTATCTGCTGCAATTTGTGCAGATGGATTTGCAGTTTCATAAAAATCAACCTCCCAAACACTTCTATTAGTTCCATTTTTTAATTTTCCGTCTTTATAATATGGCACTAGTTGTGTTGAATATGTACTTAATGGAAGACCATTGTTAAATAAAATCCACTCTATCATAGCATCGTTTTTATAGTATACATTTTTTCTTGTTCCTAAATATACACCTCCGTTACTTCCTCTATGGTATTCAATATTTGTGATATTCTCTCCACTTAACCCTGATCCTGTTACATTAGTCCAATCATCACCAGCATTAATAGATTTATATACTTTACTGCCTTCATATGATTCATAGCTTAAACTGTTTGGACATCTTGCTATCCAAACATGATTAGCATTTTCACTACTAATAGTGATATCAAAAGGGATCCAATCATCTGCTATTATACTAGGAAAAGAAGGTGTAATATTGATAAAATTCTCTCCACCATCTTCACTTCTCCAAATATTTTTTTCTGACCAGTATCCATCATATGTAGCAACATAAATCATACTAGGGTTATCCCACCCAACTTCTATTGATGTTACTTTTTCCTCAAAATCATATAGTGGAATAGAAGAATAACCATTATCATATGATTTATATAAAATATCACCGTTACCAATATATATTATATTATAACATCTTGGATCAAATTCTAAATTACTAGATTCTCCAGTTGTATAAGATGCGTTACTTAACACACTCATACTAAATCCCTCTAATGGGACATTTCTGTCCCCAGACAATTTGTATCCACCACCTGAACCCCATTCATCTAAATACACTTTTCTATTATCTCCAAAATTAACAAAACCTCTATAATTGTCACCTCCACATATTGAAACCCAACCACCAAGTTCATCGGTTCCAGATAAAGTATCACCTTGTAAATATGTATTATTATCTTTTAGTAGAGTAGCATTATGATAGGTTCCTCCAATCATTACATCACCATCCGAAAAACCAGATCCAAAACCCCAAAAGTCAGTTCCAGCAATTCCAAACATACGTTGATGTATAGTATCGCCTTGATTATTCGAGTAAAAAATACCTCCATCACATGCAATCCATAAATCATTATCATAATATTTGATATCATGAATATCTGCATGCACATATTTTGTGTTTTCTTGATCTGGAGCCCAACTCCATTTAGATGGGCAAGTAAATGTATATCCTCCATCATTTGAAACCCAATGATTAACACCTCCAACATGTATATTGTCAGCATTATTTGGATTTACAGCTAAAGCTAAATCATAATAATACTGTCCTCCATCATCAAGACCTTCATGACTCCAACCCATTAAATTCATGTTGTTTTCAGATGGAAATCCTGCTGGTTGCTCTCCGCAACATCTAAATTCCCAACTTTCTCCATTGTCATCACTTACATATAAACCATATAAACCACTTCCGCCATTAGCTGAGCCTGTTGCTAGTGCTACTATTCTATCAGGATTATCTATACTTACAGCAATTTCTGTTCTTCTTTGTTCATCTTCTGAATCGGGATTAGGCCATCCGTTATCAAATATATTAAATGAATTCCCTCCATCTGTAGACTTTAAAAAATCAGTTTTATTGCTAGTCTGTCTTATTAAATATATAATGCTTGTATTTGTAGGGTGAAATTCCATTTCTAACATGTCACCAGCAACTAAATATTCTAAATTATTTTCTGCTATATTTAACCTATATAATTGTTCTTCATCACATATATAAATTAAATTATTATTATTAGGATCCATAACAATATCCTTAATAAAATCTAATTCATATAATAATTCATAGCTATCCCCTCCATCATTTGTTCGATACAAATCACCACCTGATGAGAAATAAACAATATCAGAGTTTGAGAAATCAATTTCTAAACTATACACTTCATTAATCATGAGTGCAGTATCAAATAAAGGATTCCAATGTAGACCTTTATCTTCTGACTTCCACAGACCACAAGTTGCACCACCTGCATATAAAATATTTGTATTACTAATAGCTTGCTCCACAGTATATAAATGAGCAGCACCGGCAGCATAAGATGAACTCGCCGCATGTCTATCAAAATCAAATGGCCCAACACATTGCCATGCTGGTAATCCAGATTTATTGCGAATGTCTTTTTTAAATTTATTATTGGTAGATACCCCAATCTCTCTAGACAAATAGCGCTTCCATCTCTTATAGTATTGAGTATGTTTATTTTTTATAAATTTATTTTCTTTATAAAAATCATTATATAGTAACTCTACTTTACCAGGATCAGGATGATCAGAATACATTTCTTGAACCCAGTAGGGTAGTGTCTTAGAATTTATATCATATTTATACTCTAACTGGGAATACAAAAATGTTGAGCACAATAAAAAAATAAATAGTATTTTATTCATATTTTTAGAAATTAAAAGCTCTAATTTAAACAATTATTTATGTCTAAATCTAATGAACGTATTTTAAATAAACTATTTGAAGATTCAAACACATATATCGAAAAAGCAATCAATGTTAATAAGGATGAATTTATTAAAATTGTTGAAAGTCGAAGAAGTGTTCGTATTTATGATGATTCACAAGTTGAAGAAAAGGATATGCTAAAATGTTTAGAGCTATCTCTTTTATCAGCAAATTCATCCAATCTTCAACCTTGGGAATTTTATTGGGTTAAAGATTTAGAAAAAAAAAATAAACTAATTGATTATTGTCTAGGACAACCAGCAGCTGCAACAGCAAAAGAATTAGTCGTCTGTGTTGCAAGACCAGATAATTGGAAATTAAATACTCAATCTATGTTAGATATGTTTAAAGACAAGGAATTGCCTCAAGCTGTATCTACTTACTATAAGAAAATAGTCCCTCTTGCATATAATCAAGGTTTTTTAGGACTATTTGGCTTTCTTAAAAGAATTTCTACATTTTTTATAGGTTTAAAAAGACCTATACCCAGAGAACCCGTATCTTATAATGACATGAAAATATGGGCTCAAAAATCAACGTCATTAGCTTGTCAAACTCTTATGTTATCATTGAGAGCATTTGGATATGATAGTTGCCCCATGGAAGGTATTGATTCATTTAGAATAAAAAAACTCCTTAAATTACCTAAAAAGGCGGAAATATGTATGGTAATAAGTGCTGGTAAGAGAGCAAGTAATGGTGTGTATGGGAAACGATTTCGTTTAGAAAAAGAACGGTTTATTAAAATTATTTAAATAAAAGAAGCCCCTTAGTTGGGGCTTCTTTATGATTTATCAAAAAGTCTTACTTAACGATATTCATGTTCTTAGTTGCTGTGAAACTATCAGTAGTCATTCTCACAAAGTAAGTTCCTTGTCCAAGGTCACT
>MDTG01031558.1_pt1 | contig 18585 bp, 20 predicted proteins | sample 811421 | NCBI WGS metagenome assembly MDTG01 (sample SAMN05326645, study PRJNA326480) | marine metagenome | isolation source: seawater | place: Pacific Ocean: South East | collected 2011
GGTTGTCGATCACCAAATGAAATATTTATGGGGCTGCGCAAAGACTTGTTAGCAGCGTGAGTTAAAGAAAATTGCAGTTATTACTTGAAAGTGCGCATACAAGGCAATCAAAAATCGCCCACAAAAGGCGTGGGCTGGACTCGCTTGCGCTCGCCTTTTATTGCGGCGTTACGTGGATGGAGTTCCTGGTATCTGATGAAGAATTCATTTCTATTATTTATGGCTGTTTACGCACTGAATGTAAGTGCATCTGATATCAATGAAAGAAAGGAATATATTGAGAATATGGAAGGCATGGTTTCAATTGCGTCTGACGAGAGAAAGACGAGATCAGAAAGCATCTTGGGTCAACACAACGTACCTGTTAACAAGAATTTACCCCGAATTGAGGATGAAGAGGAAGTTTTAGTCCGTAGTAGGGAAGAGGTTGCGAAGAGGGCTATGGCTCTTCTTGTTGTTGCGGTAAAAGCAGAGGGCTTAGAACAGGAAATCGTAGAAAGATTGCTTGATGTTTACGGTCTAAGAAATGCCTTATCGCCAAATGAATCAGAGTTTATAAAGCAAGATTCACCTTCAGAGTATGAGAAAACCCAACTTATCTGGCGTTACGAGTCTGCATGGGTACTTCTGTGGGCATTGGGTTATGTCGAAGAACTATCTTATCCTAGCTCAATTTGTGATGTGCCTGCTGCGGTTTCGTTTCTACAGACGAGAACTGAGCAACAATTCCTCAATGATTCTCAGTTAAGGCCCATTTCCGAAATCCTCGACGAAGCTGATTTAATATACCGCTACCATTGGGCCGTCGTAGATGCTCGTATTAATGGCAAGCAGAGTCCATCGAATTTAGATTCGAGCGTTGTGCTAGAAAGACACTACGCCTTAAACTGGCTTATCGGTTATATGGATCAAGAGTGGGATGACGTTTCAACCGACACGTAACAAACCGCTGAAACCCGTTACAGCCACAAAAAGCGTGGCTTTCACTAGGACTCGCTTCGCTCGCCGTCTAGCGGGGCGTTAGTTTTTAAAAGGAGAGAACATGTTTTTTACTTTATTACTTGTAACATTTGGGTTGTCAGTTACAGTATCATTCGGTGTCGTCCAACTGTTTAAGAAACCTATAGATGAAATATTTCATCGTATTATAAAAGACCCAATTAGTGTGGCGTGGCAAAAATATATTACATTTGCTACCTACGTTGTTGGTATTTCCGGCGGAGTTAGAATCTATCAGCTGGAAAGGTATATTTCTGCAAGACACAAGGATACAGATATACTTGAACTTACTATCGAGCGGTGGACTATAGAGGTCTATAGAACAATCATAGAAACTCTTCAAAGTATTGCATGGATGTACTTGGTTATTTTTATATTTGCATTAATAGCATACGTAATTGTTCGCGGTTTTGAACTTAAAAACACTAACAAATCAATTCAGCCGACCGCTGGCGCGTCGTCTGATTGAGGCGTTATGCTGAAGTGTGAAGAATGAGCACGAAATACTACATATCGAGTATAAGTTATGATGAGGCGACTGAAACTCTAGAGATCGAGTGGACGATCGATGTGGTATGGTTGTTTTTTAATGTTCCCAAAGAGAGATACTCCAAACTCAACAAAGCTGAAGATAAAGAAGAGTATTATCGTGAAAATATCATGGATGTTTTCAAAGCGCGGCAAAAATGGAGAAGCTTAGAAGAATTATTATCAATTTCTGCTGATGTATTGCTGATTGATGATGTCCCCCTAGAAATTAACTCAACAAATTGTAGTAATGAATCAGCTATTCACTTGGCCGCATCTTGGGGAGATACCAGAGCAATTGAATTGTTGGCGTCGTTAGGTGCTGAAATAGATGCACCCGGTGATTGTGATTGTTCGCCACTCTACAACGCTGTTATGTTTAGCCACAGAGAGGCTGTAGCGCTACTACTTAAATTGGGCGCGTCACCCCATAGTAAAAACGATCTTGACTTCACCCCATATCAATTGGCGGTCAGAGATAACAATCAAGATCTAATTGATGAATTTAGAGATTATGTGCGATAAGGGCATAACAAATTGGTGCACGGGAACCAACTACGCTCCACAAACATGTGGTTCGCTACGCTCACTTTACCACATGTTCGTTCCACTACGTTGGTCCCGTGACCAAGGCGTTATGCCTTTTGACTATGAAATACAAAAACCTAAGGTCTATGTCACACAACTTCAGCCATTCCTTTGTGAGTTTAATGAATTACGTTGATGATGGTTACGTTGTCGACGATTTGATTATTATGGCGCGCGAATCTGAAGGTGAACTTATCTCAGTTCAATGGATTCCAAGAAAGAGTTACGAATCATCAAAATTTTCCAATAGGGTTCGTAAGTCTATCGCCATTAACCAAGACTGGCTGCCTAAACACTTGGCGAGTCATGGAGTGGATGAAAGCATCATCACTGAAATGCGTACTGATATATTTCGTACTCCTTCACATCAAATATGGGTTAAGGCCTATTTAAAAGATAATAGGGGCAAAGAGTATGAGGCTTATGTCAGCTACTAGGCATAACAAACGCAAGCATCCGACTCGCTACGCTCTCGGCTGTTGCGGGCGTTAAATATTATGAGATATTTTTTTGTACTTCTTTTGCTTCTCTCTGGGGTGTCTTTTGCCAAACGCCAAGTGCCTGATTCAGTTACCCCAGTGATATATGACGGGATTAAGTATGAAGTAGTACCTTGGTCATTTGAAAACGGAACTAAGCAGAATGGAGGCTTCGTGCGGGCTGTAGAGGTAAGCACTGGTAAAGTTATTTGGGCAAAGCAAATTTATAAAACGAAGTACGATAGAAATCCGGAGAAGGATATGCAGGATGTTTTTATTGTTGACTTAAAAATATCCCCTGAGGATGGTGTTCTCGTAATAGTCAATGAAGCCGGCATTGTTTACAGGGTCGGGTTATCTGATGGAAATATTAAAAAATAGTGTGGTAATATTTAACAAGCCGCACCATAATCGTGGCTTCGCCACTAGTACTCGCTTCGCTCGCCCATGTGCGGAGCGTTAGCATTACTGCGGAGTCAGCATGAAGTCTAAAAGCACTGAGGTAGAACAGATGAATGAAGACTATCATTTAAAGTTGGATGGAGTTTTTAAAAACGTTAATGAATGGCTGAAATTTGCTGAACAAAAAAACGCAGCATTGCTTTTACTGAATGGTGGTATGATTTGGGGAGTTACACGAGTATTGAGCGCCGTAGACCCCGTTCCAAAGATATCGTATTGGCTTAATATGACAGGTTATTCTCTTGTTGCTCTCTCTACCCTAATTTGTATTATTTCATTTCTACCAATTTTGCAACAGCGTTGGTTTAAACCTGAAAAAACCAGTCCGTCTGACAACTGCCTATATTTTGCTCACTCAGCAAAATATGATGCCAGGGGTTATCTTAAATTACTCGCAAAGAAACTGGGTTGCGAAGAAGAAAAAACTACTTTTACCGAGTTTGAGGTTGATTTAAGTAAACAGATAGTTACAAACTCAGGAATAGCATTTGATAAATATAAGCGGTTTAAGTTATCAGCTATCTTTACGCTATCGGCGGTTGTCTTGTTTTTGTTATCTTTTGGAATAATAAACTTCATGGAGTAAAGAATGATAAGCAAAGATCAATTGCCTGATAACATAAGAGAAATAATAAGAAAACAAGTAGATAAGTTTAATATACGCGTCTTCACTGAAGAAGTTAATGAAATACCTAATGTGGCGGATATTCCCGGCGAGGGCTCTGCAAAGTGGTTAAAAATAAAGGATGTTATATGTGTTTTTGTAGATATGAAGAACTCAACAAAACTGAGCGCTTCGCATCATGCCGGAACTACTGGTAGAGCATATACTCTTTTCACGGGTACAGCTGTTAGGTTATTTAAAGAGTTCGGGGCTTCTTATATAGATATTAAAGGTGATGGTGTTTTTGCTTTATTTAACTCGAATAAAGTACACGCAGCATTTGCGTCAGCCGTTACTTTCAAGACTTTTATAAAAGAAGAATTTATGGGAAAAGTAGCTAAAAAAACTAAAGTTGATACAGGTGTTCATGTTGGTATCCATCAAGCTACATTATTGGTTAGTAAAATAGGTCTTCGTAAGAGTGCTTCGAGAGGGGATATGCATAATGAAGTGTGGGCGGGTAAAACGGTTAATATGGCTTCTAAGCTGGCCAGCTTGTCCGATAGCAATGAAATCCATGTTTCCGATAAATATCACTCAAAATTAAAATCAAAGAAAGCATTGTACTCATGCGAATGTGGCGATCCTGTGTATTTATGGGAAGAAGTGGATATTACCAATGATGATAAATTCTCTTTTGACAAGGCAATGGTTTTAAAAAGCTTTTGGTGTAAAAAGCATGGCGCAGCTTACTTGACAGAAATTCTAGATGCTGATTAAGTTTTAAATGTAATGCTAACAAGTCACTGCACTCGGAAATTTTACTCGCTGCGCTCCTAAAATTCCGGTGAGTGAGGCGTTATGCATCCGGCCCTTCCAATAACCCCTTCTTACTCAAAGAAAATACGTCGGGTAAGTCACCTGGCCAATGGTAATATCCCGCCGGTCTTTGGCCTGCTGAAGATCGCCCGGCAGGTTTAAAAAGGCCTGTTCGGTAAGCAGGATTTCCCACGGTCTGGCGGTGTCTTCGCCGAGTTTGCTGGCTTCGTTTACCGGGTCACCAAAAATTTCTTTGTCATTAAAATTAAGCAGTTGTCCATAGGCTATGCCGGTTGCGATTCTGATATCGTGGCAATCGGTCAGCTCTTTATTCAGTGTTTCCAGGTCTTTAAAAATATCGCGGGTGGCCTGCAGGGCACTGGCGGTATCCGGAAACAGGACAAAGGCATCGTCGGCAACGTACTTAATTAATGTGCCGCGGTAACGGGCAATACAGTCTTCGACGATCTGTTGCATGTGCATAATCAGTGACAGGTAATACACGATGCCATGCTGTCGGGTAATGGCAGAAAAGCCGCTCATATCGGTAATCAATACCGCGCCTGTGGTGCCGAACGCTTCCCATACTGCCTGCTCGGAGGTCTGTCTGTGTTGCGCCGGATGACGTGTGTACCCGGCGATTAAGCGGGCGAGGCTGGCGTGGTCATTCACTCTCATAGGTGGGGTCCTTAACGGGGAGAGGGGATTTTACCTCAGGCGTTGATCGCATGGGTAACCACTGCCGGTTCGGTTCTGTTAATGATTTTTATGTCAATAAAAATACCTGAGTTGCAAGAGGGCACAGAGCCACAGGTGTAATGATTTGTAACGAGGTGTCCTAATTTGACTCAAAAAGCGTATATTTATACCTGATTAAAATAGTCAGGTATAAATAAATGGAAGGTAGCTACGACCTCTCACAGGTCGCTCTCTCGTATCTGGTGGCCATCCTGGCCTCGTACTGTGCTCTGTATTTCGCCACACAGCTGTCTGTAGTCTCCGGTAAGCGCCGTTATCTCTGGCTGTCAATCGGTGCCATGTCGATGGGGCTGGGCATCTGGAGTATGCACTTTATCGGTATGGGCGCCTACAAAATGGCCATGCCGATGACCTATGATCTGGGCATGACACTGGTGTCCAGCGTGGCGGCGGTTCTGTCGTCCGGGCTGGCTTTATATCTGATCAGCCGCACCAATATGAGCGGAAGAATGCTGGCAACCGGCAGTCTGGTGATGGGAGCGGGCATTGCTCTGATGCATTATCTGGGCATGGCGGCGATGAAAATGACGCCGGCCGTAAGCTACGAACCCGTGTGGTTTTCGATCTCCATTGTGATTGCGGTGGGCGCATCGGCGGCGGCCATGGCGATTTGCCGTTATACACAAAATCTGGTGGGTACCCAGGCTGCGGTGTACCAGGGAATTGCTGCGCTGGTGATGGGCGCGGCTATCTGCGGTATGCATTATTCCGGTATGGAAGCGGTGGTCTTTCCGCCAGGCTCGATGCCGGACCCGGCTAACCAGCTGACCGGCGCAACCCTGGGTGTCCCTGTGGTGGTTGCTGCGGTGGTATTTGTGTTGATCGCCCTGGTGACTGTGTATACCGATATTAAAGTACGTTTAGGCGAGCAGGAGCGCTCTGTGCGTGAAGAACAGCGGGCCGCTTCCTGGGCAGACAATAAAGCATTTTCTGATGAGGTGACCGGTTTGCCAAACCGTGCCGGTCTGGAGCAGCATCTGGCAAAACGCCTGGCTGATCAGGCGTCCGACAGTGCGCCGTTTGCGGTATTAATGCTGGAAATGGCTAACCTGCGGGAGCTGGACCAGAGTATTCATCAGCGTGATATTAACCAGCAGATCGGTGCGCTGGCCCGGGCGCTGTCGGCGCAGTTGTCGACTAACAGTTATCTTGCGCGTTATTCCAATAACCGTTTTTGTGTAATCACCGATCAGGTGCCGGAGGGCGATGTACAGGCACTGGTGAACGACATTTTTCAGACGGCTGATATAACCCGCCTGGCCGATGCCGATATCCGTTGGCAGGTGGGCTGTGCCCGTTTCCCTGACGATGCCGCATCAAACCGTGAATTACTGCGCCAGGCATTGAAAACAGTCAGCCTGAAGACGGAAGGCGGGGATGATGTCCAGGGCCATATGGTGACCAGTTAAACGGCACAAATAATAAGATGGACGTAAAAAAGCCGGTATGGAAGCCGGCTTTTTTATTCTGTTAACACACTGACGTCTCGCCTAAGTGCGTTGTACAGAGATTAGTTGTACAGAGATTAACGGAAAGCAGGAATCACCTTGTTGCCGTAGTGAGCGATGATTTCTTCTTCGTCGCCACTGTCCAGATAAATATTAAACTGGGTGGCACCGGCTTCCTTCAGTTTTTTCACTTTTGCAATATGGGCATCGTCATCGCCCAGTACGCAGAAACTTTCAACGATATCATCGGTAATAAAGTCCAGATACGGGTTATCACTCTGGCCGTGTTTAGAGTAATCATAGCCACGGCGTTTTTCGATATAGTCGGTTAAGCTTTTAGGTACCAGACCGGAATCCGAACCATATTTTTCCACGATATCGGCAACATGGTTACCCACCATGGCCGGGAACCATTTGGTTTTTTCGATCATGTATTCCTTGCTGCCAAAGTAGGCCGGGGCGGCTGCAACCACTTTAAAGTCCGACATATCGCGGCCTGCTTCTTTACCGGCTGCCAGCGCCTGATCAGTAAACCATTTGACCAGATCCGGATCACCGATCTGAAGAATCAGGCCGTCACCGTGTTTACCGGCAGTGGCCAGTGCTTTAGGGCCATAAGCGGCAATGTGAACGGGTAATTCGTAACCGGTTGCCCAGGGGAATTTAACCGGCACGGCACAGCCATCGTACATGACTTCTTCACCACGGATCATGGCTTTTACTTTCTGGGAGAATTCAGTCAGGCGTGCCAGTGTGGCCGGTTTTTTGCCCATCACCCGGTTAGCCGAGTCACCACGGCCCAGGCCAATTTCAAAACGGCCTTCACTCTGCAGTGCCAGGCTACCAAACGTACTGGCGGCGTGAGACCAGTCACGTACATCCGGGCTGGTAACACAGGGCGCAAATTTCATTTTGGTGGTGTGTTCCATACACATAGCCATGGCGACCATGGATTCACGCCACAGGATATGGGAATCGTAGAACCAGCATTGGGTAAAACCGGCTTCTTCTGCCTGACGCACCAGGTTACGGGCGCGGTTCGGGCTGACAAAGCCTTTAAAAGTAATACCAAATTCCATAAGTCTCTCCTGTTGTTTAAAGCAATGTTGTGTTTATGTCTGTTTTAAATCGGGATTAATTGGCTTGCGTTGGTTCGTTGTTATCTGCGTAAACTCTGATCAGTGTTCCGGTGGCTGAATACAGATACCGGCATGTGAAAAGGGCACAGCCTTGGAAATATTCAGACGGATCAGAATCGGTGTAATGGCTTCAATGCAGCGGGCACTGTCTGCCAGGCCGGCGTTGTAAGAGGTTACATCCAGCAGTTTCAGCGCTTCGATAACTTCATTTTTAGCCTCCAGGCTGTTGCCGCACACCAGAATGTCGCAATTAATTTTCTGATCGAGTTTATTCAGCGTTACGGCGGAGACATTGTGCAGCGCGCCTACTACAGCAATATCATCCCCCAGTAGTGCCTGAGCCGCTTCTGTCGCGGAACCTTCCGGCGGCATGGCCACGGCCTTAGGATTGCCCTCAGCCAGTGGCACCACAATATCAACCAGAATTTTATCGCCCAGAACCGGCTTCAGGCTTTCCAGTGTCAGGTTGTGGGCACTGAAAGGCACCGCCAGAATTACCAGGCGGGTGGCTTTTTCTGTGGCTTCTGTATTACCGCAGCCGCTGATGGCGGCCGAGTCTGCTGGCAGCAGCTGATTCAGTTCTTCAGCACTTTGCGCTGCTTTGGCACCGTCGCGGGAGCCGATCACGACCGGCATACCGGCTTTGGCAAATCTGAGGGCGAGGCCTTTCCCCTGAGGTCCTGTGCCTCCAATAATGGCAATCGTCATTTAAATAAATCCTCTTTTTCTGGTCTGAGTATGTGTGAGGCTTGTGTTGTGCTGTCTGGTGTCCACTCCAGACCGCGGAAAATAATTAACGGGCATTTACCGTCTTTCGCCATTAACAGGCCGGAGGCGGCGGCGAGCTCGTCGGCAAAGGCCGGGGCGGTGACTTTTAATTCACGTCCCCAGGCATCCTTATCGCCGTATTGGGTAACCACCGCGGGCACATTGGCGAGGCCAACGGCGACGTTAACCTGGCCCAGTCGCCACGGGCGCCCGAAGGTATCGCTGATGACGATGCCAAGGGAGCATCCGAAGTGCTGTTCAAGGGCGGTACACAGGCGTCGTGCACTGGCATCCGGATCTTTGGGCAGGGTGATCATTTCACCATTGTCGGCATTGGATTCATCGACGGCAGCATTGGCACAGATAAAGCCCAGCTTGTGTTGCGCAATTAAAATGCCTTCGTCCTGTCCCGGGCGTTTAATGGCACGGATAACACGGGATGACTGGCTTAAAATTAATTCCACTTTACGCGGGTCTTTATTCACTTCTTCAGCCAGTGCCCGGGCTTCATCTGACGGGGTAATATCTTCTGCCCGGTAAACATCACCTTCGCATTTGGAAACGGCTTTGTGAGCCAGCACCAGAATGTCACCGTCCTGCAGTGTGAGTTTTTGTTCCGCCAGCGTGGTGGCGATATGCTGAGCCAGGTCATCGCCGGGTCTGAAGTCAGGCAGGCCTTTTGGGGCCAGCATCTGCATTGCATCAGGCATATTGCAGGGCTCCTTCCGGCTCTTTGTTGGCAAAAGCCATGTCCGCGAACAGGCTGGTATTCAGGTCGTCCGGAACATCAATATCGGCCGCTAATTTTTTCAGATCCACTACTTCACAGTGGATGTTGCTTAACTGACTCAGCTGCGTATGGCGGTGTGCCGAGTTGTGACCAAAACAAAAAGGAATCGCGTTGGCCGGGGCACATAACAGGGCATTGGTTCCGCCATCTTTGGCGCGCGCAATGGCAACACCATGCCCGTGGCTGACACGGCCCAGCATGTTTCTGATTTCATCAGCGTCGAGTTCGGCAATATCGGCAGGTATGACCAGCTGACGGCGGAAGCCCTGTAATACAGTCCATTGGGCTGCGCGTTCCAGCGCACGGTTCAGGCCCCGGGATTTCTGTTCCAGTAACACCTGGTGGCCGTGTTCATTCGCCATCTGTGCAATCTGCGCAGAGGGGGTGACAACCAGCAGCGTCAGCGCCGGAAATTCCCGTTTAAAAAATGCCAGCGTGTTGCGATACAGGTGGATGGCCAGATCACTGCGCTGGTGATTGCTCAGCAGGGGACGCAGCCGTTGTTTTGACTGCAGCGGATTTTTCATCGGTACTACAACGCAGGTGTCAGCAACGCAGGTATCAGCAACACAGGTGTCAGCCAGCAGGTGCGCGGTTTGGCTGTTCATAGGCAGGCCTCTTTTTCATTGGTTTGACGGGCCGCCTGCTGTTGTTTGCAGGTGCTGACCTGCTGGCCAAAATGCACGCATTGCTGCATCAGGGCGGTTTTTTCACTGTCTGTTTTCATCAGGGTGTCTGTCACCAGAACATCCAGTCCGCGGTCCTGAAGAACCGGTTCCCAGCTGGCATCCCGGGTGTCGACGATCATGGCATCCAGACAGTCCTGATAGAGTTCGGCAACGCTGGCCGGTGAACTGTTAAGGCCGATGACCTGCATCATGTCATCGGCCGGACCTTTCACTGTTTTTCCGGCAATAAAAGGCGAAATCGCAATCCGTGTTGCACGGGTTTCTTCCAGTGCGTGGCGTATATCAGTCACCGCCAGAATAGCGCCGATGCTGACCACCGGATTGCTTGGCGCAATAATAATCAGGTCACTGTTGTGAATGGCTTCCAGTGCTTCCGGGGTGGCTGCCGCCTGTTCAGAACCTTCGATGGCAATGGCTGTGATTTCGGCATTGCATTGTTCACGGACAAAATATTCCTGAAAACTCAGGCTGCCTGCGGCGGTCAGCACCCGTGTCTGCATCACATCGTCAGTGGGCAGCAGCAGTGGAATATCGACGCCGTTTTTCCAGGCGATATCCTGTGCAATCGCAGACGGACGTATGCCTTTACGGCGCTGTTCGGTACGGTAAATATGAGTGGCAAAATCCTGATCACCAAGAAACATCCAGGTGTCACTGCCCAGCTGTTGTAAACCGTCCAGAACCTGATGGGTTTCATTTTCCAGTCCCCAGCCCTGTTGCTGATTAATGCGGCCGGCAAGGGTGTAAGTGAGGGTGTCGATATCCGGTGATACCCACAGTCCATGGAATTCTTCGTCATCGGCGACATTACCAATCACCGACAGGTTGGCTTTGTGTTCACTGAGGTAAAGCCCCAGCGCGGCTTTAGCGCCGCCCACGCCACCGGCTAATAATGTAATTCTTGGTGTCCGCGTCATATCAGCCTCCGGCAGCAATCAGTAAGGCAGGGTCAGCCAGTTCCGGCTGCGCAGTAGCAGCGGGACCGAAATCCTTTACGGTTTTGTACAGAGTGCTGCGCTGCAGTGCATGCAGCCCGGCGCGGTGAATGTTATTCACCATATCCTGCGGCATGACTTCCTGACCGTGCTGGCCACCGGCGGCGGTTGAAATACTTTCGTTCATCAGCGTGCCGCCGAGATCATTGGCACCGGCACGCAACATCTGAGCGGCGGTTTCGGGCCCCATTTTTACCCAGGATGCCTGGATATTATCGATGTGACCCTGCAGCATAAGACGGGCAATGGCGTGCATTTTAAAATGTTCTGCACGGGTCGGACCGGTACGTACGCCATCCGGGTTTTCTTTGTACAGAGGTGTTTCGTAATGAATAAAGCCCAGCGGTACAAACTCGGTAAAGCCACCGGTGTCTTTCTGAATACTGCGCAGCAGGTCGAGATGATAAGCCCAGTCGGCCGGACCATCTACGTGGCCATACATGATGGTGGCAGTGGTCGGAACACCAACACTGTGAGCGGCTTTAATAATGCGTACCCATTCGTCGGTTTTCAGCTTATCTTTGGTGAGAATTTTACGTACTTCCGGCGCCAGAATTTCTGCGGCTGTCCCCGGCATGGAGCCAAGACCATGGGCTTTCAGATCACGCAGAAAGTCTTCCGGAGACATGCGGGCTTTGCGTGAGCCATACCAGATTTCAAACGGTGAAAAAGCGTGAATGTGCATGTCAGGCACGCGGGTTTTAATCGCAATTAACACATTGCGGTAAAAGTCTTTATCAATATCCGGGTGCAGGCCACCCTGAACGCAGACTTCGGTCGCGCCACGTTCCCAGGCTTCCTGGGCGCGGTCGGCAATTTCATCAAAGGAAATAAATTCAGCGCTGGCATCGTCTTTGGCCACTGAGAAGTTGCAGAAACTGCAGCCCATATAACAGACATTGGTGAAGTTGATATTGCGGGTAACAATAAATGAGGCTTCATCGCCGCAACGTTGCTGACGTACCGCATCGGCGGTTTTTAATACAGCGCTGTAATCTGCACCTTCTGTTTCAAACAGCACAATGGCTTCTGGCTGAGTTAATTCTTCGCCAGCCAGTGCTTTTTCCAATATCGTACGAACATCCGGAGAGGCTTTGGCAAGAACAGCCTTCAGGTCTGTCTGTTCAGAATAGTGACCATTCATTCTGGTAAATGCATTCATTTAACTTCTCCGTTCGTCAGATGGATTGCAGTGGCTGGTGACCGCTGAGCGCGGCGCGGGAACCAATAAGCTGGCTGAGATTACCGGCCAGATAGCGTTCGGGTTTTTTCAGGTACTGTGGATACACAGTAAGGCGTTCGTTTAATTCATAACCCAGCCCCTGACAGGCAGCCTGCAGACTGCTGATCTGTGGCCAGGCCCGTTCCGGGTTAATAAAGTCTTTGGTTACCGGCGATATACCGCCCCAGTCGTTAATGCCGGCGGAAATATAACTGCCGTAATGTTCTTCAAGATTGGGCGGAGCCTGCAGGCTGATTGACGGGTGCAGAATAAGACGGGCGATGGCCAGTGTACGGCGCATGTCATCCAGATCCGGCTCCTGACAGCCCGCCATGGGCGTGCCGGCTTTGGCGCGGAAATTCTGTACGATCACTTCCTGAATATGGCCGTATTGCATGTGCAGGTCGTTAATGGCGAACAGACTGTCGATGCGTTCTTCCCAGCTTTCGCCAATACCGATCAGAATGCCGGTGGTAAAAGGAATATCCAGTTCACCGGCTGCTTCCAGTGTTTTCAGACGGACTTTGGGCACCTTGTCAGGGCAGGCGTGGTGCGCGCCGCCTTTTTTCAGCAGACGGTAACTGGTGGATTCCAGCATCATGCCCATACTGGCAGCGACGGGTTTGAGCCAGCTTAATTCGGCTTTGGTCAGGGTGCCCGGGTTTACATGTGGCAGAAGAGAGGAGTTTTCTAACACCTGTTCAGCCATATCGTGCAGATAGTGCAGGGTGCTGCGATAACCCAGCTGAGCCAGTTTTTCCTGCGCGTAGGTATATTTCTGTTCTGGTTTTTCACCCAGGCTGAACAGAGCCTCACGGCAGTTAAGGGCTTCACCCTGGCGTACGGTGGCTAACACCTGGTCAGGAGTCATCAGGTTAGCCTGTCCGGAATCCGGGGTTTTGTAAAAGGTGCAGTAACCACAGACATCCCGGCACATATTGGTGAGCGGGATAAAGACCTTCGGTGAATACGTCAGTGTATGACCGAACTGATAGTCACGGATATAAGCTGCCTGGTTGCAGAGTGCATGCAGGTCAGGGCCGGTGGCCGCTTGCAGGGCAAGTGCTTCTTGTTTTGTGATCATCCGTGGTTTCCTTTGGTTTGTCTTAAACAAACCGGACTGAACCGGTTACTGAGTTTCTTTTACCATTTGGTAAAACTACAAATATCATTGTTTTTACCGGATGGTAAACAGCAGGCGGCGCGGATTTTTTGGTGCACGCGGGGTGCAGAAATGTGCATAAAAAGCACAGGATGACGGCCTGTTCAGGATAAAAAACACGGCCTTAAGCGGCATGGTTGCGGGCGTTGGTGTGAAAGAAGTGTTGTTGGTGCACTCTTGTGTGCGGGCAGAATAAGAGGGATGAAGCGGGTTATAAAATGGAAAAGTGCAGAATATCGGCTGATTTCTGCACTTTTACTGGGCAGGATTATTTTTCAGGATTGGCAACAATGCCATGCGATACCATATCGGTCAGAAAATCCGCGGCTTTATCGAAATCTTTACGGGTCAGTTTCTTTTTGCCCAGCATCAGGCTGATCTGGGAGGCAAAATCGGCATAGGTCTGGGTGGCTGCCCAGATGGTAAAGAAGAAGTGCTCAGGTTCAATGGCTTTGATCTCACCGGCTTTGGCCCATTTTTTCATCAGCGCCACGTCTTTACGGAATTGTGGCTGTAAATGACTGAGCAAATAGTCTTTCAGTATGGGCGCGCCGTTCATAATCTCATGGGCAAACACTTTGGAGCCGTCCGGATTTTCGTAGGACAGCTCCAGCTTTCCACGGATGTAGTGGCGGATGATGTCAGTGGCGGAGGCGTCTTCGTCATCGCTGAACGCCATTTTTTCCAGCCACATATCCAGCGTCTTCTGTAATACCCGGCGGTAAAGGTTTTCTTTATTGGGGTAGTAGTAGATGAGGTTTTGCTTGGAAATACCGACGGCCTCCGCAATGGCCTCCATCGGCGTACCGTTAAAACCGGTACGGGCGAATGCGTGTTCTGCGGCGGCGATGATACGGGCTTCCAGTTGTGCCCGCTGAGCATTGGGTTTGCGCTGATTTTTTTCTGGTTGTTTGTAGATCACTGTCGTGTCCGTTGTTTTTTTACAATACTAATTTACCACAGAGGCGATTGTGCCACTATCCGCGCTCAGTCATTCTGTGGGTGGCGGGCGCTCAGCGCCTCAAGGAAATGTTCCACCAGCCGGGTCGGGCGGGGGGATTTCCGGTACAGCGCGGCAAACTGACAGAAGTATTCATACTCCGGACTGGGAATGCGTTTCATATCGCCGCTGTGCACAAAACTGCGGGCGTAATGCTCGGGCAAAAAGCCGATAAAGCCACCGCTTTTGATCAGGGTCGCAATGCCTTCCTGATCGTTGGCGTTGGCAACTTTGTTGAGCCCCAGTTGATGTGTGACGTCCATATTAGGGCTGTGAAAGTCGAGCCCGGCGTAACGCTGGCGTGAGATGGTCTCCTGAGTGATGCTTTCGGTCTGCGAGAACAGCGGGTGGCTGCGGCCACAGTAGAGGTACATCTGTTCGCCAAACAGGGGAATATATTCCAGCGAGGTGGAGGAGCGGTGCGTGGGGATAATCCCCACCTGGTAACGGCCATCCAGTACGCCTTTTTCAATCTTGTTGACCGGCACAATATGAACGTTAATGAAGACATCCGGCGCGACCGTCAGGTAATCGGACAGCGCCTGATAAATGTTGCAGGCCTGGTTGGTGACCGTTTTATCGAAGATGGCAATGGAAATGCTGCCCTGCAGTGACTGGTGCACATCGTTGACCTGGTTACGGAAATCTTCAATGGAGCTCAGCAGTCGCTGGGCCGCTTCATAGATTTTGCTGCCTTCCTGAGTCAGGGCAAAGCCGCCACGGCCACGGTGGCAGAGGGTAAGGCCCAGACGGATTTCCAGGTCTTTCAGGTGGCGGCTGATGGTGGAGCGGCCGATGTTCAGCTCCAGTTCGGCGGCGCTCAGGCCGCCACAGCGCGCCACTGCCATAAAGATGCGCAGCAGGCGGATATCGGCATCGGACAGGTTTCCGAGCAGGGCTTTCATATCAGGCTCATTCTATAAAGTTTCATGATTATGAAAGTTTAATTCGATATGTTGCGATTTATCAAACATAAAATCCCCCCTAGAGTGCATTCATCCAAACCAAAGTAAACGAGTGCATCATGAACGATTCATTGTCTGCCGGCGTCACCCAGAGCCAATTAGATGCTCACTGGATGCCATACACCTCTAACCGTGAGTTCAAACAGAACCCGCGCATGATCACAGGCGCAGACGGTGCTTATCTGATCGACGATAAGGGCCGTAAGATTCTCGACGGTCTGTCCGGTCTGTGGACCTGTGGCGCTGGCCACAACCGTCCGGAAATTGCCGAAGCCGTGGCTAAGCAGCTGAAAACTCTGGATTATGCCCCGGCCTTCCAGTACGGCCACCCGCTGGTATTTGAACTGGCTGAGCGTATTGCCAATATGGCACCGGCGGATCTGAATAAGGTTTTCTTTGCGAATTCAGGCTCTGAAGCCGCGGACACGGCAACCAAGATTGCCCGTGGCTACTGGCGTCAGAAGGGTATGGCAACCAAAACCCGTATTATCGGCCGCGCCAAGGGGTATCACGGTGCCAGCTGGGGCGGTATCAGCTTTGGCGGCATTGGTGGCAACCGTAAAATCTGGGGGCAGGCGATGGAATCCGATCACCTGAGCCACACACTGCTGCCGGAAAACAAATTTGTGAAAGGTCTGCCGGAGCATGGCGCCTACCTGGCCGATGAACTGGAAGACCTGGTGGCACTGCATGATGCATCCAATATTGCGGCGGTGATTGTTGAGCCTTTCTCCGGGTCTGCCGGTGTGATCGTACCGCCACAGGGTTACCTGAAGCGTCTGCGCGAGATCTGCAACAAGCACAATATTCTGCTGATTTTTGATGAAGTCATCACCGGCTTTGGCCGTGCCGGAGCCACCTTTGGCGCTGAAGCCTTTGATGTGGTACCGGATATGATCAACTTCGCCAAGCAGATCACCAACGGTGCGATTCCGATGGGGGGTGTGATTGCCAAAGATGAAATTTACGATACCTATATGAATGCCGGTGGCGCAGAGCACGCGGTTGAACTGCCACACGGCTACACCTATTCCGGTCACCCGGTGGCCTGTGCCGCGGCTATGGCAACCCTGGATCTGCTGGAAAAAGACAAGCTGATTCCGCGGGTAGCGGAAATGGCACCTTACTTTGAAGAAGCCGTGCACAGCCTGAAAGGTCTGAAGTACATCAGCGATATCCGCAACTGCGGTTTTGCTGCCGGCTTCAGCATCGAAAGCGCCGGAGACCCGAGCCTGCGCCCTTACCAGATTGCCATGAAATGTCTGGAAAAAGGCGTGTACGTACGCTACGGCGGCGATACCATTCAATTAGGTATTCCGTTTATTTTCGAAAAAGAACAGATTGATACGCTGGTGAATGTATTGGGTGAAGCCATTACTGCACTGGATTAATTCGCAGCGTCAGTTATTAATAATTTTTTGCACAGAAACGATTTTTTGGAGGATTTCCTGTGAGCACAGTCGGACATTTTATCGGTGGTGAAGATGTCATCGCCGGTAGCCGTACTCAGGCTATTTTTAACCCATCAACCGGTGAACAGTGCGGCGACGTTGAACTCGCTCCGGTGGCGACCGTTGAGCAGGCCATTGCGAACGGCAAAGCGGCTTATCCGGCCTGGCGTGACACGCCACCGGCAAAACGTGCACAGATTATGTTCCGTTTTAAAATGCTGCTGGAAGAAAAAGCCGATGAAATCTGTCAGCTGATCAGCCGTGAACACGGTAAAGTTCTGCACGATGCCCGCGGTGAACTGCAGCGTGGTATTGAAAACGTTGAATATGCCTGCGGTATTCCTGAACTGCTGAAAGGCGAGCACAGCAAAAACGCTGGTCCGGCGATCGACAGCTGGAGCGAATTCCAGCCGCTGGGTGTGGTGGCCGGTATTACACCGTTCAACTTCCCGGCCATGGTTCCCCTGTGGATGTGGCCCTCAGCGGTTATGTGCGGTAACGCATTCGTACTGAAACCATCCGAGCGTGATCCATCCAGCGTGCTCTACATTGCCAAGCTGGCTATGGAAGCAGGTCTGCCGGCGGGCATTCTGAACGTGGTGAACGGTGACAAAGAAGCGGTGGACACACTGCTGACTTCACCGGATGTTCAGGCCGTCAGTTTTGTTGGCTCGACACCGATTGCTGAATACATTTACACCACAGCCAATGCCCACGGTAAGCGTTGTCAGGCATTAGGTGGTGCTAAAAACCACGCCATCGTGATGCCGGATGCGGATCTGGATAATGCCGTTAACGCGCTGATGGGTGCGGCTTACGGCTCCTGCGGTGAGCGTTGCATGGCGATTTCTGTGGCGGTTGCCGTCGGTGATGAAGTAGCGGATGAACTGTCCAAGCGACTGCAGGAACAGCTGAAAACACTGAAAGTGGGTTCCGGTCTGGATAACAGCAATGAGATGGGTCCACTGATCACAGCTGCGGCACGCGATAAAGTGGTCAGCTACATCAACGGCGGTGTCGAGCAGGGCGCTGAGCTGGTAGTTGATGGCCGTGATCTGGTGGTGCCTGGTCATGAAAATGGTTTCTTTGTGGGCGGCACGCTGTTCGATAAAGTGACTCCTGAAATGACCATTTATCAGGAAGAAATCTTTGGCCCTGTGCTGGTGATTGTGCGGGTGAAAACCATGCAGGAAGGTATCGACCTGATTAATGCGCACGAATACGGTAACGGCACCTGTCTGTTTACCCGTGATGGTGAAGCTGCGCGGTATTTCACCGATAACGTACTGGTGGGCATGGTGGGTGTTAACGTACCGCTGCCTGTGCCGGTTTCTTACCACAGCTTTGGCGGCTGGAAGCGTTCACTGTTTGGTGATCTGCACGCTTATGGTCCGGATTCCATCCGCTTCTACACCAAGCGTAAAACCATCACCCAGCGCTGGCCTGCCAGTGGTGTGCGTGAAGGGGTTACCTATACATTCCCGAGTTAATAACTCTGGATTGAAAATAAAAAAGGCCGGTGATTCACCGGCCTGCTGTCCCACAAATTTTTATTTAAACTTTTGTGGGAACTTCAAAGCCCCTCGTCCTCATAGAGGGGCCTTGTCCCTCTCGCCGGACCGGCTCAACTCCTGACCGCCATGGATGGCGGAAATGCAGGTTTTGCAGGAGCGAAAACCGGCCCGCTTCGCGCTTTCTGGCTCGCATCTCCTTGAAAC
>MDTG01214352.1_pt1 | contig 18584 bp, 22 predicted proteins | sample 811421 | NCBI WGS metagenome assembly MDTG01 (sample SAMN05326645, study PRJNA326480) | marine metagenome | isolation source: seawater | place: Pacific Ocean: South East | collected 2011
ATATAATACAACAAGTATTACCTATATATATAAATGATACACAATTAGTATATTTAAAACATTATGTTGCTGGTGGTGTTACATTAGGATATAATTTAGTTCATCAGTATACTGATAGTATTGGAAATCAAATTGAAAAAGGTATTGATCATTTATTCAAAAATGGTGTAAGTGATATTTTTGAACATCAATCAAATTTTACATTTAAATCATTAAGTATTTATCAAACACCAAATTATCAAATAACTGATGTTATTGACGATTGTGTTAAACAAGGTTTAGATTACTGTGAATTCCCGGAAGTGAACATTGATAGTGTAAATGTAACTCTAGATAATAGTATGGAACTAATAGAAGTAAAAACAGATGATATAGATCCAAATATAGATATACAAGTAGCAAATATAGGTATAGATACAGATATTAAAAAATTTAATAATAATGTTACAACTTGTTTTACAAAAATTGTTAATAATTTTGACTTTACAAGTCTTATTACTATTTTAAAAAATCATCATAATATGCGTCCTTCTGAGATAGATAAAACTCTTATAGTATTTTTCACAAATACCATTAATAAGTTTGTGACAAAAATTGATAATGATGTTATAAATTTATTGAATAGTCTTATAAAAACAGGTGACATTTTAAAAAATGATATTTTTAAAATACTAGTTCATAATTTAGATTTGATTTTTAAAAATATTCATCAAAATACTATTGTTTTGCTTGAAAATGTTTTGAATTTTAACGGAAAAAATGCTGCAATGTTGTTTTTAAATGTATTAGCAAATGAGTTAAAATATGAAGTTCCGCTTCTTGGACAAGTATTATTAATATTTGATATTACATCATCTTTATTAAATATATTTTCTAAAAGAAAAATTGTAAATAGATCTATTCAAGGATTTGAAATTCCAATTGAAGTAAGCGCAAAACTTCACGCCTCTTTTAAGAGAATAGGACACAAATACACTGCGCATGTCGTATTAGAATTATTTGATATAGATGTTAAAAGTGGCAAACATAATAATTCAGAGGAATCAATACAAGAAGTGCTATTGAAGGTTATTGATAAAATGGAAAAGAACACGTATGTTTGTACGGGAATTCCATTTGAAGTATATTTTCCAGATAATCCTTTTAATGACCCTCAAACCATGTATGAGGTGTATAAAAATATGAAATTCCTTCAAATGACATTACAATACTGGATTGATTTGAATAATCTTTCTAATGAAGAGATTAATAAATTAACTGTGTATTTAAATGGTAATGCTAATGCTGATGATACATATTGGAATAGACATAAAAACGAAAATCCTATTACATTTATGTATAATTATTATTATGGAACAGATTATACGATGACTGATGAAGAATATATAAATTTTATTAATAAAATAAAAAAAAGACAAACCTCCGAAAAAAAAGAAAATTTAAGAGGCTTTGAAAATAATCAAAGAGGTAGTAGAATTTCAGGAACAGGAGATTATTCACGCAATTCTATATTTGTTTTTATGAATTATAAATTATTATTGAATGATATTTCGGTTGGTAATTTTTATGATACGGGGATTCAAAGTGCTGAAAGCGTGGTTTTAAATACCATTGTATATTTTGATAGAGAATATGAGAGTATGGTTAGTAAACCATTAAAATATATTCGCAATAAATTAAATATATTATCAACTACATTTCAACAAATATATTTGACCACATCATTAACTATACATTTGAATTCATTAACAGTTTATACAGATATTCCTCCGCACATTGTTAATTGTTTTATAACACCAAATATTGGTATTTTATCTGGTCTATTAGTATCAGCATTCTATGTAAATGATAATAAATTACAAAAAAATTTATCTACATCAGAAAAATTCTTTGATATTACATCTAATGCGATAAAAGTAAATATTTCTGCAATCTGTAATTATCTTTCATACAGAGCAAAAAATATTAAAAAATTAATTGTAAATATTTTTGACAAGATATTTGATTGTTGTTCTACAAATTATTGTAAATTTTTAGCATTAATACCGAAAATAATTACAGATTGTAAATTTCTGGTGTTTTTGGGACATTATCTTCCAGGATTGTTGATTATGGTAGCAAGTAGGATTATAAAATATTATGCTTTTGATAAACCTAAAATTATAACACAAAATATTATTAATCAATTAAAATCACACGAACAATTTCTTGAGAGAAAAAAACATTATGAATTAATTCAATTAGATCAAGCAGAAAAAATAGTTCAAAGTGAACATTCAAACCCATATAAAAAATATATTTCAAATAAAATTAGAAATAATCATAAAAAATCTACAACTTTTATAAAACCAAAATTTTTAACACAAAAAATAAATTCACATACGGACTTTTATATGAATAAACAAAATTCATACACAAAATTTATGTCTAAAAAATATAAACTTAAAACAAAATTGAACTTATATTAGTAGTAAATTTATTCTAGTAATAAGATAAAAATAATGGAAAAAATTTTTTATAATTTATATTTAAAAATAAAAACATGTATGAATGAATTTCTTAACTTTCTTAATTCATTCTCAAATAATAATTTTAATTATGAATATCAAGATGATGAGATAACATTAAAATATGAATGGTAAAATATAAAATAAATTAATAAATAAAATTGAAACAAAAATTATTTTTTTTATTTATTAAAATAAAATATGTAAAATGAGTAAAGAATTAAAACAAACAATTAAAATTTCAAAATCATACATTAATGAGGCTGATGCAATACTTATTGTAGCTGGAGCCGGTATGGGTATTGATTCAGGACTTCCAGATTACCGTGGACCACAAGGATTATGGAATACTTGGCATCCAGCAAAAGAATTAAACATGAAATATGAGGACCTTTCTACACACGAAACATTCATAAATAATCCTGAACTCGCATGGGGATTTCAAACATATTTAACAAAATTATATCATGATCTTGATCCTCATCAAGGGTACTATGATTTATTAGATATTGTTTCAAAAAAGTTTAATGACAATTACTTTGTTATTACATCAAATGTAGATAGTCAATTCTTAAAATCTGGATTTAATTCAGAACAACTTTATGAAGTTCATGGTTCAAAACGTATGTGGCAATGTATGGATAAAAAATGTAATAAAAATCATTTTCCATGGGAAATGAATATAAATGATTTACCAAATATTGATCCAAATACACTTTGTGCGATTAAACCTTTTCCAAAATGTATTCATTGTGGTAATATGGCAAGACCAAATGTAAGTTTCTTTGGAGATTTTCAATTTAATGAAAAAAAAACAAAAATTCAATGTGTTAATTTAAAAAATTGGATTGATAAAAATAAAGATAAAAAATTATTAATTATAGAGATGGGTTGTGGTGTTTCATTACATTCTATTCGTTTTACATTAAAAAAATCACAATATACAATGTTAAGTAATGAATGGAAATTACCAAAATCATTTATGAATGAAAAAAATACAAAAATGATTAGAATTAATCCAGATGAAACAGAAGAAGAAAGTATTTTAAAAATTCCATTTGGAGCAAAAAAAGGAATTAATTTATTAAAAAAATAACCTAATAAATTTATTATGATAATAAAATATTAATTAAATTTTTATATTATTTACAAAATATAAAAAATTTTTACTAGAGTAAAAAATTAATAAAATAAATACATATATATATATGTCAAAATCATTAATAAATATAAAAACAGATAAAAGAAGTAGAAAAAATACAAAGAAAAAACATAAAAAAACAACATTAAAAGGAGGAATGAGACGTTATATAGATAATTCAATGGTATATGGATTTCAAAATCCACATACATTACCAAAAGATTGTTGTCCATGTGTTTTTAAATTTTTAGGTATGCCTGAGCATTTAGTTAAAGAATATATAACTCTTTATGGTATAGAAGGAATGTCCGTGGAAGTAATAGAAGAATTTATGAACAAAGAATTTGATGATTATAAATCAAGTTTTTTAGCATCACCTTATTATGATCCCCTTGATATAAATTCAAAAATGACAGTTTTAAATAATTTGTTTGAAACTATTCCGCATGGAACATCATGTATAGCTGGAATAAATCGTAGTAATAACACATCACATTGTATTGGACTTGCGAAAGATGATTATGGAACACCATATGTAATTGATGCTCAAAGAAGTTCTATATATATTGGTGAGGATGAAATAAGAGAAAAATATTTGATGATTGATGATCCACTGATTACAAAATTTTTTATATTAAATAGTATTCATAAAACTAATGGAACTCAACTTATATTAGATATAAATGGTATACCTGTTGATCATATGGAAATGGAAAATTAAACTATATTTAAACTAAGAAGTGATGCTTTGTTACATTATTTTTTTAGTATAAATAATAATAATTTCATTTATTATTAGTTATATGGGTTACAAATATGGTGTTTGGTATGTATATTCAAAAAATATATTTAATACTAAACACATTTCTCATTTTACGGTGTCATGTCTAATGAATAAAAAAGATATGTATAATTTATATTATTCTATAAGAGATGTTTTTGGTTATACGAATGTTCTAATTGTTAATTGTAAAGAAGCAAAAGTATTTGATAATATGTATAAAGATGATGATAATAATTTATATTCATGGGGATATGAAGGAAAAATATTCAACTGGAATGATTTAAAATCATTATTAATAAATTATGAATGTAATTATACAGATAATAATCATACAACAATCCAGTATTCAAAAAACAAGGAAGATTTAGAGTTATATGAATTAGATAATAATAAATCAATTATTTGTAGATTAGTATGTGTGGATATGAATGATGATGATCCAGAAAATTGGAAGATTATAATTTAAATATAATACGACAACCAGGTAAATTAATAGCAAAATCTGGATTTACAAAATATATTAAAATAAAATTAGAAATAAATATCCACCTAGATACAGGACAAGCATAATAGGTATATTTTTTTTTGTTTTTTTCTGGATATATACAAATTTCAGGATCATATAATTGACATTCTTCGTATCCTAAAATACTGTATTTAGCAACATCAGTATTAATTAATAAACTTTTAAATTTATTTTCTACACCACAATGTTTTAATAATTTTGTAAAATTACCATTAATTAAATATGTGTTAAATTCAATACAAGGCATATTAGGAGCACAAGCGGATACCCAATTTTTATTATCATCTAAAGCCATACCTTGACATACTTTTTCAGGTATTGTATTATTATTTATGGTTAATTGAGATATACAAGTGTTAATTATATTACTCATTTTATTTGGTGTATTCATTATACAATTCATTTCATCTTTTGATAATACAATATTATGATTAAATAAATGATTATAAAAATATTGTGTTGTTTTATATCCTAATTTAAAAGTATCATTTTTACATAGTGGTAATTCAAAATTTTGTATATTAATTATACTATTTGATTTTTTTAATATTAATAAAATAAATAAAAATATAAATAACATACGATACATGTAATGAAATATTTAATTATCTTTATATTATTTGTTAAATATTTCATTAGATGTTATATTATTTCATCAACTAAACCATATTCATATGCTTTTTCAGAATTCAACCACAAATCGTGTGAAAGTAACATTTCAAGAGTAGTTTCATTTAAATATGTATTTTTCAAATAAATATTACATATGTTATTCATCATAGTATCATAGTTTTCAATGCTATCTTTTAATTGATTATATTTACCATCTTCTGAAGCAGATAATTGATGTATTAACATGAGTGAATTTTTTGTGATAAATCTTTTTTTACCAGCTACACTTATTAAAGTAGCAGCACTAGCAGCAAAACCATCTATGTATGTATATACAGGAGTATCTAAATTTTGAATTAAATCAATAATATAAAAACAATGTAACAAACTTCCACCAGGACTTTGAATATGTAAATTAATTGGATATGGATCCATATGATATTGAGTTTTAAATATTTTTGATTTTGTATTCAATTCAAGTAATTGGTTCTTTAATGAATAACAACTTGTCATTGTAACAGCACCATAAAAATATATATCATTATTGTTAGATTCAATAATAAATGGTTCAAATTGTTCATTTCCATTTTGAATTACTTCATTACTTATTTCACGAATATTTATTTTTTCATTATTATTCATATTAGAAGAAAAAAATAAGCTATTATGAAAATTTATAACTCCATCTAAAAAATTTCTTCTTTGAACATTGAATGATTTTATTTCAATGAACAATAATGAAAAAAGTAGTAAATATTTTTTCATTGTAATATAATTATAAAATGAATTCTTAATATTGTAAAATTAACAATTGAAATTATTTTTTATTTCTCAAATATATATAGAAACAAAAGTGAACAACAAGATAAATATATAATAGTAAAATAAATTCAATCCAAAATTCTTTATAAATTTTACGAATTCGGTATATATAATGTTGAAATACAAATATTTTTATCATATAATGATTTTCAAGAATATATCCAAGTTTTTCATAATACCCACGAACACCAATACCAGATATGACAACCATTCCACTACAAAAGTGTTTATATTTTGCGATAGTTTCGGCTTTTTTAAGTAGTTGTTTACCAATTCCTCTATGTTGTGATTTCAAAGCATCTTTGCTTGATTTTTCATTTACTCGTTGAAGACTACCATACACATGTAATTCACGAATAAGTCCTTTATTATAAAGAGTATCATTATAAATTGTATTTTCATTTGATTTAGATGGTATTCTAAGACGAACAAAACCATAAATAGCTTTATTATCTTCTGATTCAACAGAAATAAAGTATTCTATTCCATTTGATGCTGGATATTTCCTTACATTAATTTTTGAATTTTTTATCATATATTCAGGGTGTCTTCCAATTTCCCGATAACGAATATCATTTGTAATAAATTCTTTTTGATCTTGAATAACTTGTCTCATATTTCCACATTTCAAACCTCCAGATATATATTGATGAGGTATGTCACGAACAACTCTTGGTAATCTAATCCATGGAGGACAATTTTTCATAGCGTATGTCAAAACATTTTTCATTAGATCTTTATTATTACCATATGGAATATATTTACCTTCATTATACCATTTTTCAATACGTGTCCAAGGAACAACTTCACAAGGATAAATTTTCATTTGATCAGGTTGAATATCGGGAGATTTATATAAATAGTCAAACATTTCTTTATCCTTTTCTGGATTACTATAAGGTAAATCAGGCATAATATGAATATCAATTTTGAAACAATTATCTTTACATATTTGCATAGCTTTAATAGAAGTTTCAATAGTATGACCACGATTTATTTTTTTAAGAATTTCATTATCAATATGTTGCATACCAAGTTGAATACGAGTAACTCCCCAAGAAAGAAGTGTTTTTAACCAAGGTTCCCCATCTTCGTCTTTTTGTATAATGGAATCAGGTCGTGTTTCAATACAAATACCAATAATTCTACATTGTGCTGTTTTATTTATTTCAATTTCTTCTTGTAAAGATTTTTTGTCTCGTAGTTTATTAGTTTTATCTAATGATTTAAAATAAATATTACAACAATAAATAAAATCTCTGAAAAATCTTTTTAAATATTGTTTTGGATATTCAGTGAATGTACCACCTTCGATTATAAACTCAAGTTTATCACATTTATGTCCACAAGTAAATAAAGAATTTAATCGGTCTTGTGTTTGTAAAAATGCGTCAAATTTATTACGATTAGCTCGTTGAACTGCCGGTTCTTTGGACAAATAGCTCCGTGGTTGTGGAACCCAATTATTACCTTCATGAGCTGGTTCATTAGGACAATAAAAGCAATCATGTTTACAACTAAAATTTTGCCCATCTGGATGTGGCGATGTTAAAAGAGTAATTTGATTAATTCCCGAAATGTCACGAGATGGAGATTTCAATAATAATTGTCTTAATATACTAATTTCTGGTATTTTATTTTGACTAACAAATTTCTTATAATAGAATAATAAAATTGGTTTTTTAATACTAACTTTAAATTCAGAACATGTACGAAAATATAATTTATTAAATTCTGGCCTTATTTTTGAAAAGTAATAATTATAATTTGTCTCATAAATTTCAAGATGATTTGATTTATAATTATTAATAAAATTAATAAATTTACAAATAATATTGAAAACAACATCTTCATTTATATTATTCATAACGTCTTCATTGTAATATTTTACAATATCTTCAAGATCACTTATTTTTGTATTTACAGAGCACATGATGATTGTTTTTTAATTAAACTTTATGACAAATTAAAAAATCAATTTTTTACAATAAAAAAATATACAATTTCAAAAATATTAGATTTATAATTTTTAATAATTTATAATTTTTATTTAAATATCATAACTTTTTAGAAGTTTTTCTTTAGAATTAATTTCAAGTTTTTTAAAATCTTCATCATAAATTCCATTTGACCAATTTTGAATGAACATAATTGGAACAGTTATTTTTTGACTTTTATGAAGATTATCTCCGCGTTCAATTGCTTGTTGATATAGTTCATATAATGTTCGTATACAATTATTCATTTCATCAACATAATCAGTTGCTTCCTCCTGATTGAAAATATAATTCTCACTTATATCTTTACCGATCTCTTTATTTTCTTCAATAATATAATTCAAACCGATTAAATTTGATTTTAGTTCAGAGAAATAATAAATTTCACGTAATACTTTATTTTCATACCATTCTTTAAAATTAAAATCATTCGATGACATATTATCAATATTACTTTCTGATAATTCGGTTTTATCCATAGTATTTTTAATAAGTTTTCTGTTTACTTTAAATTATACATATATTACAATTCAATTTTTTATAATCATTGTTTCAAGATAATAAAAAATTTAGAAAGTGAATAAAAAATAAAAATATAATATATAATTAAAAAGTATCATGAATACTACGAATAGTACAAATAGTACAAATGAACAAAAAAATAGTCTTCAAAAATTAGGTAAAAATGCTAAACAAGGTGCTTTAAGTATGACTAGAAGTGTGGGAAATATAGCAAAATCAGGATTAGGTATAGCAAAATCAGGAGCTGAAGGAGTAAAAGGTTTAACAGATATATTTTCTTCTCAAGCTAAAAGTATGGGAAATCGTAAAATGGCAAGAGCTCAAGGTGCTGAAAAGGTAGGAACACAACAAGCTGAGAAAAATATAGCGAAAGCAGAAAGAAATAAAGAACTTGCGAGAAAAAAAGCAATAGAAGCTCAAAGAAAAACACAATTACAAGAACAAAAATTAGAAGAAGAAAAAAGAAAAAAATTAGAACAAGAAAAAAATAATGAGTTCAAAGCAAAACAACGGGAATTAAATAGACAAACTAAAGAAATGATACAAAAAGAAAAAGCAGAAAAATCACAAAGAGAATTGAACAGGAAAAGTATGAAAAATAGAAGAAAAAATGTAGAGATCAAAATATATGATGAATTTATACATGGTGGAGTTATTTTTGACGATATTTTAGAAAAATTAAAAGAAAGTGAAAAATTTAAAGAACATATTGAAGAAGGTACATTAGAGATAAAATTTGAATTTCAAAGCGAAAATAATAAAAAACGAATATTTGAAATAGCAGATAAAGGTAAGACGAAAGGTGGATGGTTTTTTACTGATTACTATAAAAAAATATTACAAAAACTAGAAGGTGATAATAATTTAAAAGTAAAGTTTGTTAATGCCTTCATTGATGAAACAAAAAAATATATACGTAACCGTAAAAAAGAAACTAATTCAAATATGAATGCGGGTTCGAGAAAGAAAAAAAATAATACTAAAAAAAAACAAACAAAAAAACTAAGAAAAAAACTAAGAAAAACATTAAGAAAATATAAAATTAAATATAACTAAATTTACTATAACATATTTTAGATTTTGTCAATTTTTTTAAAATTACAATCGACAAAATCTTTTTCATCACGTTGAGCTTTGAAATCATAACAACAAGAATGAACTTCTGGTAATCTATGTTGAAAACAGAAGAAATTCATACATTTACATTGAGTTAACATAAGTGTTTTCTTATTGCAGTGAAAACACCTTTTTTTTTTAATATTTTTACTATTTGAAATATTTTCATTTTCATTTGTTTTTGCCATTATAAATAAGTTTTTTATTCTTATAAATATATATTGTATTTTTTACAATCAATTTTTTTTAATGATTATAAAATAGATTGTAAAAAATTTTATTTTTTATATTTTTTGTTATTTAATTCTTCCACATTAGGTATCCAATCATCAATATGGATTGCTTTATCATCAATCCAAAGATTATAATGTATTTTACCAATATTGAGTGTATTATATTTTACGCCCCATATTTTCATTTGTCTTAATGTAAAATCAGACCAATCTTTACCACTATTAGAACCACGCGCAGTCCAATAATGTAATTGATGACCTTGTTCATATAATTTATTAAAACTATTAATAATATGATGATAAGGAATACTATTTATGTAATTTGATTTTTTGCTTTTACAAATTGTATTATCAATATCAATAATATAAATTTTTTTATTTTTCATATACATCTCGTATAATTTTTTTTTAAGGTTTAAAATATTTTGCTTCTCATAAGATACACCATATTTTTTACTCATTGAAATAATATCATTATTATTCATATTATTAAATATTTGCGGTTCATTTATATGTAATGTTTTAAATTCACATTTTTTATAAAAATTATAGCCTTGAATTTTAACTAAAAATAAAGTAAAAAATATGAAAATTTTATTTAGCATATTACGTAATATATTATATTTATCATATGACTTTAAATGTTATTTATTAATGAGTTTATTGTTTTTATTTTTTGTTTTTTGTTTTTTTGTTTTTTGTTTTTTGTTTTTTTGTTTTTTGTTTTTTTGTTTTTTGTTTTTTTGTTTTTTGTTTTTTGTTTTTTTGTTTTTTGTTTTTTATGAATTAATTAATGTACAATATAACTTGGCTGCATAGCAATACCACAAATACCAGGATCATTTTCACTATCACTTCTTGCGATTCGTACATAACCATTTTCACCCCAACCTTCACCCCAACTATTTTTAACAATCCAATACTTATTTCCATGTTCTTCGCCATAACCAACAACAAGAACTCCATGATCTAGATTTGTTCCACAATCATCGCTATCAATAATTCCTGATTTATAAAACTGAAAAACACGTGTATCTGCTTGAATTGCTACAGAAACTGGTTGAAAAGAAACAGCTTCTTTCATATGAACTTGATTATTTGGAGTAACATCAAAGCATTGTGAAAAATGAGCAACTGCATTACAATGTGGCATATAATTACATTTTTGATTTTGACCCAAATATGGAACATCGCTTTCAAGACACATACCATTATCAATAGCATATTCAAATGCGTTATCCATTAATCCTCCACTACAACCAAAATCACCATAAGACCATGAACAATCCATAAGTTGTTGTTCCGATAAATCAAGTAATTCACCAGTTGAAACTGCGTATGCTCCTTCCATTGCACCAGCACTTGAAAAACTCCAACAACTTCCACATTGGCCTTGATCTTTAACACTTGTTACTGCTTTTGGACGCCAATCCATATTATCAGGAATACTTGATAAAGAAGGTTCAAAAGAAGAACAAGAACTAGATTTATACAAATTATAAATATCAGTTAGACGTCTAAATTCAGTAAATTGATATGAAGACATATCTCCATGTTGGTTCATTTCAAGAGAATGAGTTGAAGAATTATAATTTTCAATAAAATCAAGATTTGAAATAAAATTGACAAAGGATGTAAATAGATGTTCATGTGTTTCATATTCTTTATTATATTGATTTTTAAATTGGATAAATTTATTAAAGTAATCTTGTTGAACATTAAAATGTTTAAATAAAATACTTTCATCAATAGCGAAACAATTTACTGTAAAGCATAGAAGGAAAGTCGCAAATGTTTTCATAATCATCATATTTTTAAAAAGTTAATGTTTTATACTTATTATTATGTAAAGATGTTTAAGTTATTTTTGTAAATCAATTTTTTATGACACCATTAAAGAATTTAAAAATGACTATAAATATTAATTCTTCCATCTCGTAAATAACTCTTATCATATTTATTAATTTTATCTCTTTCTAGATTAGAAGTCATAACAAGAATTAAATTAGGAAAAAGTCCATAATCAATCTTGTCAAGAAACGAATTCCAAGACATTTTATCTTTTGTAAGAATAGGATAATGCTTATGTTGTTGAATTTTTCCTTGATGAATTTTCATAATAATAGTATCTATTTCGTCAATAAGAACAATAAGAGGTTGTGTTCCAGATAATTTTTTTGATGTATAAAGATTAGTCAAGCTTTCAGAAGGTTCCGTTGGATCAAATGAATCACAAAGATAACATCCAAGTTTTCGTGCTAGAATATAAGAAAAGTAAGATTTTCCTGTACCCATTGATCCAGAAATTAGAATTTTCGCAAATTTATTTTCATTATAAAAATTCATTAGTTTAATAAACAGTTCATCTTGTTTTTGATTAAATACGTGATCATTTGATATTTTTATATCCCTTACACAGTAACGATTATATCCCGAGTATTCACTTGTAGTTTTCACAAGATATTTAATACTAGAACTAATTTCATCTTCTTCATCACTTTCTGAACTACTCTCAAATTCTTCTTCATAATCCTTTTTCTTTGTAAGCATATTTAATTTTTCTTTTTCTTGAATTTCTTTAAGATCTATTTTTTTGAATTTTTGAACATCATTAATTTTAATAATTTTATCAAATGTATTAGATGTACAAAATATGTATGGATCATCGTCTGAATAACTGCTTTTAATAAAGAATTCTGGAAATAAACTTTTATGAATCATATTTCCTTCTGGTTTCCCTTCAAAATTATAAGTTGAACATAAAACACTGTTTGCTTCAATAAAACATTGAAGTTTATTCATAGATTCCTTATTATTAAAATAATATTTTCTATAATTAAATACTAGAATCATGAACCATCTAATAATAGGTAAAAATAAACTAATAATTGTTTTTATTTGTGAAATAAAATAAATATATGTATAAAGGATTAAATAATTTTGCTGATTATCAATCATATTTAATTATTTGTTTTTAATTTTTATAATAATATTTTTAGATCAATTTTATTTTATAATTTCCAACAATACGTGAAATAATATAATAATAAAATATTATTAATGGACATACAAAACACATTAAGAAAGGTAATAAAATAATTTCAAAACTTCTAATCCAAAAAATACACCAACAATAATTTGAACACATTTTATGATTAAATTTATTAAAAAGCATTTTTTTATTACAAACAATACATTTTGTTGTGATATATCCTGTTATTATTCTTAAAACATCGTTAGGTAATTCTATCATTGTTTTTAATTCACAGTAAAACTTTATACTTTTTCTGTAAACATTTGTCTCATATTTTATTAATAATAATTTTTGATTGTTTACAAAGATAATATACTAAATCATCGTTTTTATAATCTTCTATATAGTTAATTTCCTTAATTCCACAAGCAATAAGAAGACGACAACATATAATACACGGAAAATGAGTAATATATACAATAGCATCTTCACATGATACTCCTCGGCGAGCACAGTCACAAATAGCGTTTTGTTCTGCGTGTACAGTTGCTTGTTCGTGGTTATCTCTTACAATACTTTTATGTGGTAATCCAGGAAGAAATCCATTATATCCTTGACTAACAATACGATTATTTTTAACAATTAAACAACCAACATGTAATCTATCACATGCGGATCTTTTACTGGTTACGAGACAAATCTCTTTAAAATATTCATCCCAAGATGGCCTTAAATTATTCATATTATTTAGTATTATAAATTTAACCTTTAATAATATACTAAAATAAATTAAAAAAATATTTATAGTATGTATAAAGATGCAAATCTTCGTAAAAACATTAACCGGAAAAACAATAACATTGGATGTAGAACCATCCGATACTATTGAAAATGTAAAGCAAAAAATTCAAGACAAAGAAGGTATTCCTCCAGATCAACAACGTTTAATTTTCGCAGGTAAACAGCTAGAAGATGGTCGTACATTAAATGACTATAATATCCAAAAAGAAAGTACATTACATTTAGTATTACGTTTACGTTAAATTATTCAAAACAATTAAATTGATAACACGTAACTTTTTCGTTTAAAGCATTTTTCATATTTTCTAGATTATGGTATCTATCATCAATAAATATTACATTGTCAAATAATTTATAATTAATAAAATTAAGAACATATTTACCTTTATCTCCATTGAAGTTATAATGTACTTGATTTTCAACATATTCAATATTTAAAAAATCAAATTGTGCTATTGTTAATGGTTTTAAAGATGGAGGTCGTGCTGTCAAAAATATTAGTTTACTATTAGTATTTTTGATTCTTTGTATCATATTTAAAAAACTTTCTTTATGTGTATGAACAGGTTTCATTTTACTAATTTTATTCAACCATATTTTCATACATATTTTATTTTTATTATCAAGATTGTTATAACTATCATATTTATCATCCCACCATTTTTGTGTAACCCCTTTGAATTTCATTATTGTCTCATCAATATCACAAATAACTAGAGTATTATTATAAATAGGAATATTGAAATCATTTATACTAGTATACATTATCATATTGTGCTATAATTATTTACTATATTATAATATTTAGAAAATATTTTATTATTTTGTATTAATGACCCGCATATAGGTGTCATAATCAAAAACATCTTCAGGTTCATTAATTTTAAAATTAATTATTGCTTTTTTGATTATTATTTTTTCTCGAATAGGTGATACAATTTTATTTTTACGTGTAATTTTAATATTATACTTTAAAATTATATTATCATAATCCTTTTTCATTTTAGCAAATTTCAAAAGTTCTTTAATATCATTTATCATTATACATATATTTTTTTCTTTGTTTTCTTCATCAATTTCATTACTTTCGTGAATATTTTCTTTTTCAATTATAATATTTTCTTCTTCTGAGTTCAATGTTATAAACTCTTCCATTTTGATAACCTATATTTCACTATGTTTAATTATATATAAAATTAAAATAATGAAATCAATTTTTAGTGTATAAAATAATTTAAATTTTATAAGTGATAATATTAAACTATGGGATTTTATGCTGTTGCTAGTGGTAGAAAAATAGGTATTTTTAATACTTGGAACGATTGTTGTGATATGGTAAAAGGTTTTAAAAATGCTATTTATAAAAAATTTAATAATATAGAAGACGCAAAAGATTTTATAACAAAAAATACAGAAAATCAAAATATGAAAATAGATTATTGTATTTATACGGATGGTGCGTGTAGAAATAATGGAAATCAAAATTCACAAGCAGGAATAGGAATATATTTTGGTGAAAACGATAATCGAAACGTATCAAAAAAAGTAAATGGTATTAAACAAACAAATAATGTAGCTGAGCTATTAGCAATAAATATAGCATTTTACATTATTGAGGAAGATTTAAAGCAAAATAAAAAAATAGAAATTTATTCTGATTCTATATATGCGATAAATAATTTAAGGTTTTATGGTGCGTCATATGAAATATTAAATTGGAAAAAAGATATGCCTAATAAAGAACTAATTAAAAGCACATATGAATTATATAAAAAATATATAAATAAAAACATATTTTTAAAATATATTAAGGCTCATACAAATAATAAAGATATTCATTCAATTGGAAATTATAATGCTGATAGATTAGCAAATATAGCTATAGATCTAATATAATATTTTATATCCGTGAAACTTTAAAATGAGACAAAATAAATATTATTTTCTTTTGAAATATATTCTTCTTGTGGATACCTAGTTCTATAATGATTTACATTTGATGAATATAATGATGCGTATTTACAATCATGCTTTTTTGAAGTAACCCAAAATTCAGGGTCAGTATATCTGTTACCAATTTCTCTTTTAAGATTTCTAATATGAGAAGATTTTGACCACCAAAAATTACCAGAATAATGTTGTGGACAATCGCCAGGTCCATTTTGTAAATTTACACCAACACAACTATTTTCTTTAAGCAAATTAATCATTTCCTTATGTCGATAAATATTAAAATGGATTAAATATTCGACCCAATCTTTAACCGGTTGTGAATTTTGTCTTGTTATACCTTTTGTATGTAAATATAGAATATAAAAATCTTCCTTAAGACAATCATCATATAAATTATTTAATGTAAATCTCTCGTAAAGTTGACATGTTGAATTTTTTTTTACAATTATTATTTTTTTATCATTTAAAATTTCAGGAATTTCATTTAAAGTGCCTAATACAAAACATCTAATTTTATCTATAATATCATATAATCCACTCTTTTTTATATTATTGATAAGATTTGTTAATACTGTTAACCAGTTATTTTTAACACATATATGTATATATATATATATTGGTTTCATTATATATATATATATATATATTAATTAACGAAAATTGACGCATTTAAAAATTTCAAGGGTGTAAAATTATAAAAAATAAATCAATGATCCTATAAGTAAAATAATTGTATAATAAATTAAATAAGATAAACCTTCTAATTTAAAATGTTCTACGATGTAATCACTATATCCAAAACCAGCAATATAAAAACAAATAAGCCCCAACTCATATTTTATCATTTATTTATATTATATTTAATAAATATTCTAAATAAAATCATAAAAACCTACAACTTATTAATATTAAATTGTTTATTTATAAAGTGAGAATTAATCGATTTTGGTCTTTCAATTGGCATATTCAATGCTCTATCCCATACCATTTGACTTAACATACCCATACTTCTTGATATTGCGAATAATACAGTATAATATTCCATTTCTTGAATACCATAATGCCATAATATAATCCCAGAATGGCTATCTACATTTGGATAAGGATTTTTTATTTTAGAATTGTTTTTTAATACTTCAGGGGCAACTTGAAATAATCTATCAACTATCATAAACAATTCATCATGTTTCATATGTTTCAATGAAAAATCACGTTGGCAGTCATATCTAGGATCTGTTATACGTAAAACAGCGTGTCCATAACCGGGAACAACATTGCCACTTCTTAAGGTTTGAAGTATAAATTCTTTAATATTTTCATCATTTATTTCTTTATTTTTTTCTTTTAAATCACGTTTAAGATCTAATAACCATTTTAAAACTTCAGCATTAGCACTACCATGAAGAGGACCTGAAAGAGCATTTATACCTGACGCAATTGATATGTATGGATCTGCTAAAGTTGAATTTACTAAATGTGAAGTATGTGCTGAAGCATTACCACCTTCGTGATCTGAATGAATTGATAAGTAAAGTCTCATATAATCGTGAAGTTCAGTATTTTTATCATATCCCATCATACAACATAAATTTTCAGAATAATCTTTATTTTCATCATATTTTGGTAAATCATTCACATCATTAAAATATTTTTTTCTATAAAATATAGATGCTATCAAAGGTAATTTAGCAAATATATCTAACGCATCTTCGTATGTATGTTCCCAATATGTTTCTTTATTTAATTTATTATCATATGCTTTTTTAAAATGACTAGAATTTTGACACATCATTAAGCCCATTGACAATGCGTTCATTGGATGAATATTATGTGGTAAACGTTGTAAAAAAACTGATACAAATTCAGGTAAATAAGAACGTTTTTTAATTTCATTTTGGAGTTCAAGTAATTCATCATTATTTGGTATTTTACCAGTCATTAAAAACCAAAACATAGATTCAGGTTGAATTTCGCCAGTTTCATTAAATTTATGTAATTTTTCTTGGCATTCAGGTATAGTTAATCCGCGTATACGAATGCCTTCTTTATCATCTAAAAAAGATTGTTCCCAATATAGACTTTTTATACCACGTGAGCCAGAAAAAATTTGGTTTAATGTAACTTTGTCAACAATTTCATTTCCATATTTTGACTTTACTGTTTCTAAGTATTTTTTTTGAATTGGTATTTGATTTGCCAAAACATTTTTTAATGATGATGAAAATAATCGTACGTTTTTTATTGATAACATTTATATAATTATTTAATTTATGTTTAAATTTGATTAATTAATAATTATTGTTGATTTATTCACTTTTTACGAGTTGTTTTATTTCTTCGTTTGGATATTTATAATCAAAATCAGGTTGATCGTCAACTCCTTGTTTTAATAATTTATATTCACCAGTATCTTGATTTAAATCATAAATATTAAAATTATCTTCTAAGTTAAAATCATTTGTTCTCGAAGCAAAGTTTACACTAATACTTCCTTCAGAACCACTTATAATTCTATGAAATATTCCCGCAGGCCAAACTACCATAGCTGGACCATTATAATATAGTTTTTCATTTTTATATACTTTATCAGGTGTTA
>MDTG01279234.1_pt1 | contig 18584 bp, 24 predicted proteins | sample 811421 | NCBI WGS metagenome assembly MDTG01 (sample SAMN05326645, study PRJNA326480) | marine metagenome | isolation source: seawater | place: Pacific Ocean: South East | collected 2011
CTTAGCTTCTTTTTTCATAGCTTTGTCGCCACGCGTAGATTTGTAGTCATAGTGAATTCCCATAATAAATGCTCCTTCATTAGATCTTATTTTTACTTCTTGAATTGATTTTATGCAAGTATCTTGAACGCATAATTTTAATAATTATAAAAAATAGGGACAAAATTACGGCAACTACAACGTCTTGCAGAGGAGTTGCATCTGGAAAACCATAATTCCATAAAATCACCAAAACGAACCAGATTATCCAATTAATTTTTTCAATCATTTCTAAGATAACACTTTTAAATTGTATCTATTTACTCTTATCGTCAAATATTTTTCTTTTAATAATACCTGAAATAAGAAACATAATAATAAATAGTATAATTGGAAGATAAATTTCTTCACTCAAAATAAGATTTATCATACTAAAATTATCTGCTTCTTTAACGTAATCATTTAAACCTGACCCAATTGTGTTCCAAATAAAAAAGATAGGAATAAATCCAAAAAAACTTGCAAAAAAATAATTTCTTTTCTTTATTTTAAAAATTACTGGTAAAATATTTTGTAAGCCAAAAGGAATTCCCAAACCACCAGCAAGTCTAAAAGCAAAAAAATAATTAAATTCATTCTTATTAAATAAATCGATGTACTTCATAAATCTCTTTTCAAATAAGTTAATTATTAATTCTTTGAAGAAAAAACTCGCAATTGAATAAAGAATTAAAGCTCCAAGCGAAATTGAAACTACTGAAATTAATGTCCCTAGCCATTTTCCAAAAATTATTCCTGAGACTATAAGAAGAGGAGTTCCAAAACCTAGTAAAGAGATCCAAACAATGCTAAATAAAAAAAATATTAATAAGTCTAAGTAAATATTTCGGCTCACCATTTTTTCAAGATTTTCCTGTAATTCTTTGTAATAAACAAAATCATCTAATCTAGTTATTTCAATATAAGAAAAGATAAAATAAAGGAAAACAAACAATATTAATAAGTAAGAAATTCCTAAAAATAGTTTTAAACTTTTATTCATAATTTATCTGTACAATAGAGAACAATTAAAATATATACCTTAAAATATTTATGAAAAGAACATATCAACCAAGTAAATTAGTCAGAAAAAGAAGACATGGTTTCAGAGCAAGAATGGCCACTAAAGGTGGAAGAAAACTTATAGCTAGAAGAAGGGCTAAAGGTCGTAAAACAATTTCAACTTAGTTGTTAGATGTTTAAACTTGAAAGTTTAAAAAAAAGTAACCAATTTCAAAAAACTCTCAAAGAAAAAAAAATTCACTCAGAATATTTTTCAATTTTTGCAGCTAAAAATTTTTTTAAACCTAAATATAAATCAAGTTTACTCATTAGTTTTGTAATGAAAAAAAAAATTGGCAATGCAGTCAAAAGAAACAAAATAAGAAGAAAATTAAAAGCAATTGTACATAAATTAATAAAAAAAAAGGGTGCAATTAATAGAGATTATACTTATATAGTTTTTGGAAAACCAAAAGCTTTTAAAGAAAAACATGATGTCTTACTTTCAGAAATGCAAAAAAAGTTTAAAAAAATATAAATTTTATATGTCAAAAATTCTAATCTTTGTAATTCTCTTCTTGATCAAGATTTATAACTATCTTATCTCTCCTCTATTAGGAATTAAATGTAGATTTTTTCCATCTTGTTCTGAATATACTCGTGAGAGCCTAAAGCTTCATGGTTTATCTAAAGGTGCAATGCTTAGTATAAAAAGATTATTAAAATGTCATCCATTCAAAATTTTTGGTGGCAGTAGTGGTGTTGATCTTGTTCCAGAAAAAAAAATTAAATCCAAAGGTTTAAATTAAAATGGATAATAAAAATGTTTTCGTAGCAATAGCTTTATCTATGTCGGTTTTGCTTTTTTGGTCTGCTTTTTTTCCACCTCCTGAGCCTACAAAAAAAATTGTAGCTTCACAGGAAAAAGAAAAAAGTACTTTGAATGAAAACAATATTTTGCCAAACATAAATGAATCAATTCAAGATAAATCTATTTCGAGAGAGCAGTCGATAGCCGCGGATAAAAGAATAAAAATTGAAAATGATAATATAAAAGGAACATTGTTATTAAAAGGAGGAATTATTGATGATGTCTCATTTAAGAGCCACAAAAAAGATATTAAAAGTGGTGAAAACATAATTTTATTAAATCCAAAAAATACTAGAGACGGTTATTTTGTTGAAACTGGATGGACAAGTATAGGAAATAAAATTGACGTTCCTAATTTTAATTCACAATGGAATTTAGTTGGTAATGCCAATTTAACCCCAAATAATCCAATAATTTTAGAGTGGAAAAATAAAGCAGGAATAATTTTTAAGAGGAAAATAGAAATAGATGAAAAATATTTATTTAATATTACTCAGGAAGTAAAAAATAACTCTAATGAGTCAATAGATCTTTATCCATATGCCCAAATTACAAGAAATAAAGTTCCTGATGATATTCAGAATTTTTATATCTCTCACGAGGGATTTATTGGTGTTTTTGATGAAGAATTAAAAGAGGATGACTATGACGACATCAAAGAAAAAAAAATAGTTAGAGATGCTAACGATGGATGGTTAGGAATAACAGACAAATATTGGATAACTGCTATTGTACCTGAAAAAGGAGAAAATTTTAAATCTACTTTTTTATATAAGAATGCATACAAAGCGAATTATATATTAAATAAACCAAAAACTATTTTACCATCCACTTCTCAAAAAAATTCGGTAAGACTGTTTGTTGCAGCTAAGGAAGTCGAAACAATTGATGCATATGCAGAAAAACAACAAATAGAAAAATTTGATTTAGTTATAGACTGGGGTTGGTTTTATTTTTTTACTAAACCTCTTTTCTTTATAATAGATTATTTGTTTAAATTATCCGGAAATTTTGGGATAGCAATCGTGCTAATTACGATCGCTATAAGGTTGATATTTTTCCCTCTCGCGAATTATTCTTTTAGATCAATGGCTAAAATGAAGGCTTTGCAGCCAGAGATGGTAAGATTAAAAGATATTCATAAGGATGATAAAATGAAACTCCAACAAGAAATGATGGCACTTTACAAAAAAGAAAAAGTAAATCCAGCTTCTGGTTGTTTGCCAGTTTTAATACAAATACCATTCTTTTTTGCGATATATAAGATGTTGTTTATTTCTTTAGAAATGAGACACCAACCATTTTTTGGTTGGATAAAAGATTTATCTGCGCAAGATCCCACAACAATTTTTAATATTTTTGGTTTAATCCCTTGGGATCCACCAGGGTTTTTAATAATTGGGATTTGGCCAATCCTAATGGGTCTAACAATGTGGGTTCAGCAAAAATTAAATCCTGCACCTGCAGATCCCATACAAGCAAAAATATTTATGTTTTTTCCTCTTTTCTTAACAATAATACTTGCTTCATTTCCGTCTGGGTTAGTTGTTTACTGGACAATAAACAATGTTTTAACTATTGCTCAACAATGGGTGATAATGAGAAAAACCAAGATTAAAACTAATTAAATGTCTGAGGTAAAATTTTTAGACGACATTAAAAAATTTTGGCCACCAGACGGCCCCGATATTAAAAATGTTCCAAAATATGTCTCAAAATATAAGAAAGAAAAAATAGTAATCAAATGTGGTGGAAATATCTTAATTGACCCTGAATTGTTTAATAACTTTATCGAAGACTTAATTATTCTTAAAAAACTAGGTCTTACAACAATTATAGTTCATGGAGGTGGACCTAGAATTAAAAAAAGTTTAGAAAAAATTAAAATAAATAGTAAATTTATAAACGGATTGAGAGTAACGGATAAAAAAACAATGGAAATAGTTCAGAGGACATTGGAAGATTTTAATCACGAAATTGTAGAAGTTATTAAAAAGAAATCGTGTGAGGCTATGGGATTTAATGTTTCAGAAAATAATATTTTTGAAGTATCACAGCAAAGTAAAGAATTAGGTTTCGTGGGTAAGCCAGAGAAAGTTTTAGTAAATAAAATTAAAGAAATTTTAAAAAACAATATAATTCCAGTTTTATCTCCAATGGGGCTTGATAAGAAAAATCAAGTTTATAATATTAATGCAGATACTGCTGCATGTTCATTAGCGAAAAGCCTTAAGTCAAGAAGACTGCTTTTAATGACTAATGTAGAGGGAGTGTATGACTTGGATAAAAAACTAATTACAGAAGTAAAGCCTTTCGATGTAAAAAATTTAATAGAATGGAAGGTAATACAAGGAGGTATGATACCAAAAATTCAAAATTGTGTTGATGCTGTTGAAAATGGTGTAAGAGGTGTTGTGATTATTGATGGTAGAAAACCTCATTCTATACTTTATGAAATATTTTCCGATAAAGGAGCGGGTACTTTGATCAGAAAATGAAAGAATTAATTAATATGAAATATTGGATTTTTGACTTGGATAACACTTTATATTCAGGTCAAACAAAAGTTTTTGAACAAGTTGACAAAAAAATGTCCTCATTTATCTCAAAAAAACTTAATGTAAGTCTTGATGAGGCAAAAAAAATTCAAAAACAGTACTTTCACAAATATAGCACGACCCTAAGTGGAATGATAAAACATCACAATATCGATGCCAATGAATTCTTAGAATTCGTTCATGATGTAAATTTAGATTTTTTAGACAAAAATGAGGAACTTAAAAAAGAAATAAATAGAATTTCTGGAAAAAAAATTATTTTTACTAATGGCTCAAAGGCTCACGCAGAAAATGTTACAAAAAAGATTGGAATTAATAAGCTTTTTGATGGAGTTTTTGATATTGTTGACGCCAATTTTATACCTAAACCTTCAATGGAGTCTTATAAAAAAATAATTGAAAAATACAAAATTGAGCCACAATATTGTATATTTATCGAAGATATCGCTAGAAATTTAAAGCCAGCTCATGAATTAGGGATGAAAACAGTTTGGATTAAAAATGACGAACCTTGGGCAGCAGAATTTTCTGGTGAAAGCTTTATAAATTATAGAACAGAAAATTTAACAAATTTTTTAAAGGAGTGTAATGAACTTAGAAACAATTGAAAAATCAATTAACGATGCTTTTTCTAACAAAGATAAAATAGATCAGTCCGATGAAAAAATTAAAAAATTGGTAAACGAAACCATTGAATTATTAGATCAAGGTAAAATAAGAGTAGCAGAAAAAAGGAATAATAAGTGGGAAGTAAACCAGTGGATTAAAAAAGCAATTTTGTTAAGTTTTAAAGTAAATAAAATGAAAGCCTCAAAAGGCCCTTATTCAACATGGTACGACAAAGTAGAGGGAAAAACTCAAGGTTGGAGCGAGGAAAAGATTAAACAAGCTGGTTTCAGATACGTTCCTAATGGAGTTATAAGAAAAGGAGCTTTTATTTCAAAGAACGTGGTTTTAATGCCATCATTTATAAATATTGGGGCTTACGTTGATGAAGGAAGCATGATTGACACTTGGGCCTCGGTAGGTTCTTGCGCTCAAGTAGGTAAAAATTGTCACGTTTCTGGTGGAGCTGGCATTGGAGGTGTTTTAGAACCTATGCAAGCTAATCCTACTATTGTTGAAGATAATTGTTTCATCGGAGCCAGATCTGAAATTGCTGAAGGCGTAATTATTGAGGAAGGATCTGTATTGTCAATGGGGGTTTATATTGGTGCCTCAACAAGAATCGTTGATAGGGCAACAGGAGAAATACATTACGGAAAGGTACCAGCTTATTCCGTTATTGTTCCTGGTTCGATGCCGAATAAAAAAAATCCTGATGGACCATTATTATATTGTGCGGTAATTGTTAAAAAAGTTGATGAAAAAACAAGAAGTAAAACATCAATAAATGATTTGCTCAGAGATTAAATGCCAATAATCGACGAATTAAAACTATCTAAAGAACTTATAAAATTTCAAAGTGTAACTCCTATAGATGCTGGAGCAATAAAATTTTTGAGTAATAAATTAAAATCAATTGGTTTTCAATGTAAAATACTTGAATTTAAAAGCAAAAATAGTAAGCCTATTAAAAATCTATACGCAAGATTTGGAAAAAAAAATCCTAACTTATGTTATGCAGGACACACTGATGTGGTACCTCCTGGAAACTTAAAAGACTGGCACACTAATCCTTTTAACCCACTTGTTAAAAACGGACATCTTATTGGAAGAGGAGCAAATGATATGAAAAGTTCAATAGCATGTTTTGTTTCGGCTGTAAGTAAATTTTTAAAAAATAATCCAAGGTTCAAAGGTTCTATAAGTTTTTTAATTACGGGGGATGAGGAAGGGCTAGCGATAAACGGAACAAAAAAAGTGGTTGAATATTTAAGGAAAAAACGTGAAAAAATTAATTTTTGTATTGTAGGTGAACCGACGAATCCAAGTAAGTTGGGTGAAATGATTAAAATTGGAAGAAGAGGTAGTATCTCTGGAAAAATTGAAATTTTTGGTACTCAAGGGCATGTTGCATACCCACGTCTTTCTAATAATCCAATTAATACTTTAATGTTAATCTGTAAAAAACTTAAAGATACAAAATTGGATAGTGGAAATAAAAATTTTCAACCATCAAATTTAGAATTTACTAGTATCGATGTCGGAAATAAAGCTCATAACGTAATACCATCAAGAGCTAAAGCTCAATTTAATATCAGATATAACAATATTCACACATCGGCATCTCTAAAGAAAAAATTAAACAAAATTATAAAAGATATATGCAAAAGAAATAAGTGCACATTTAAAATTAAATATGACGTGAATGGTGATGCATTTCTTACTAAGCCAAATGAAACTATTATGATGGCTAAAAAAATTATTAAAAAGATTACGAAGATTAACCCGATTTTTTCAACAACGGGGGGCACCTCAGACGCCAGATTTATTAGAAGAATTTCTCCATGCTTAGAATTTGGATTAGTAAATAAAACAATGCATAAAATTGATGAGTGCGTTTCTATTAATGATTTGAAAAAATTAACAAAAATTTATCATAATATATTAGTTGAGTATTTTAAGTGAAACTAAATCCTAAAATTTCAATTATTTTACCACATTATAATAATGAAAATTTTATCAAGGACTCGATCAAATCTGTAATAAACCAGACTTATAAAAATTGGGACTTAATTATTGTTGACGGTAATTCAAACTATCAATCCAAAAAAATAATATCTAAATTTAAAAAAAATAAAAAAATTAAAATAATTTGGGTCAAATCAAATAATGGTGCGGGGTTTAATAGAAATTTAGGAATTAAAAATTCTAGATCTGATTATGTAGCTTTTATTGATTCTGACGATATTTGGAAAAAAAATAAATTAAAAAAACAAATTAAATTTATGGTTAAGAAAAAATGTGACTTTTCTTATACTAGCTATAATACTATTGATGAAAAAAATAAAATCATTAAAAAAATAAGTCCCCCTTTAAAATTTGATTTCAAATCATTTATTAAGAACACAACAATAGCCACTAGTTCAATGATGGTTAAAAGAAGTATTATTAAAAATATCAAGTTTACAAATACTTCAAGTTGTGATGACTATTTTTTTAAATGCAAAATTCTTAAAAAAGTTAGATTTGCTTTTTGCATAAAAGATAGCTTAGTAAATTTTAGAATTTCAAAAAATTCCACAAATAGTAAAAAATTAAGAAATGTATATTGGGTTTGGAAAATAAATAGAAAACTAAATAAGCTTAATTTTTTTGATAGTTTTATATCAATACTTTTAATTTCGGTTAATTCTTTAAAAAAATACGGACTAAAATAATTAATATTTTACTTTGATAAGATATAACCCATATGGGGGCGCTGGAGGAGCGCAATTTTTCCTCTTTCTTGAGTTCATCACCATTCTAAATTTTTTTAAATTCCATTTTTTTTCACCTAAATATTTTAAGCAACCAACCATGGATCGAACTTGTTGTTGTAAAAAGGATTGGGAAGAAAAATAAATTTCAATTTTGTTTTTAATTTTCTTTATTTTAACGTTTTTCATTGTTTTAATTGGACTTTGTGCACCACATGAAGCAGCTCTGAAAGTTGAAAAGTCTTTGGTGCCTGTTAAAAGCCTCCCCCCTTTTTTCATTAAATTGACATCTAATTTTTTTTTTATATGCCAAGCTCTATTTTTTTTTAAAACTAAATTAGCCTGTCTATTAACAATAATATATTTGTAAGTTCTTAGTTTTGCGCTATGTCTAGCATGAAAATTTTCAGATTTTTTTCTTAAATCAAGTATAGAAATATTGTGGTTTCTTAAGAAAAAATTTAATGAATTTAGTAAAATTTCTTTATTTCTGATTTTAATATTTGTGCTGAAATGGGCAGACTGTTCAGTTGCATGGACTCCTTTATCAGTCCGACCAGAGCCAAAAATATTAATCTTTTCCTTAAAAATTTTTTTCAAAGTTTTTTGTATAATTTCTTGAATTGAGTTGGCATTTTTTTGGATTTGCCAACCTGAGTAATTGGAACCATCATACTCTATTAATATTTGGTATGTAAACATCAATTAATTTTGTCACCTAAATTTATTTTTGTTCCTAAAAGAAAATCTTTTATTAGCATTTTATTTTTACCCTCCTTTTGTATCTCAAGTATTTCTAAAGAATAGTCTTTGCATGCAACAACAAATTTATCATCAACAATCTCACCAGGTTTTCCAGTCTTTTCCGAAACAATAGCCCTCCAAATTTTATATCTTGAATTATTATATTCAAACCATGCACCAGGTGATGGATTAAGACCATTTATTTTTGATAAAATGTCTTTCGCTGAATTCTGCCAATTTATTTTTGACTCATTTTTTTCAATCTTTTTTGCGTATGAGGCCTCATCTGAATTTTGATTAATAAATTGTGCCTCTCCATTTTCAATAAGCTTTAAACATTCTATAATGTTTTCAGCTCCTTTTTTCGAAAGTTTTTCACTTAAATTTTTTGTATTTGTTTGATCATCGATTTTTACCTTAATTTGCTTAAAGTAAGGTCCCTCATCCAAACGTTCGGTGATCCTCATAAAACTAATTCCTGTTTCATTGTCTTGACTCATTATTGATCTTTGTATTGGAGCTGCTCCTCTCCACTTTGGTAACAATGAAGCATGAATATTTAAAAAACCTTTCTGTGGAATCTCTAAAAAATTTTTAGGGATAATTTGGCCATAGGCCACTACTACAACTATAAAAGGTTTAATAGTTTTCAAATATTCATACTCCTTTACGTCTAATTTATGTGGACATCTCAAGTTTAATTTAAGATTTCTAGCTGCTATTTCTACAGGCGAAGGTTTTAATTTTTGCCCTCTTGATGACTTTTTTGCAGGTTGAGTGTATACGCATTCAACTTTGTAATTTGATTTTGATAAAACCTCTAGGGTTTCAACAGAGAACGACGGAGTTCCCATAAAAACAATTTTTTTCGACATCAATTTTAAAATTTAAACTACAATTCTTTCTAGTGATTTTTTTCTTTTTTCAAGTTTTTTTATAATCATAGATTTTTTCAACTTGGATAAATAATCAATAAATAGAATTCCATCTAAATGATCTACCTCATGTTGAATACACGTAGCTAAAAGACCCTCAGCTTTGAGCTCTTTTTGACTTCCATTATAATCTACAAACTTGAGATGACACTCAGCGGGTCTTTCAATTTCGGCAAACTGACCTGGTAAAGATAAACAGCCTTCCTCGTATACAGATGTTTTATTTGATTTAAATACAATTTCAGGATTTATAAGAAATAAAGGTTTTTTCATTTCTTTATCTTTGGAAATATCAATAACGATTATTCTCTTTAAAATCCCAACCTGGATTGCAGCCAAACCAATTCCCGGTGCAGCGTACATTGTTTCAAGCATATCATCCATTAATTTTCTTGCTTCATCATTAACATTTTCTAATGGTGCAGATTTTTTTCTTAATAAAGGATCGGGTTCTGTTAAAATTTTTTTTATAGCCATACTACACTCTTTATTTATATTATATTTGACTTAACCCCTTTGTGGTATTGAAATAGTTAAAACTTTATTTCTGAATTTCTTTAAACCAGACTTACTTAATAAATGGCTTATAAAATATATACTTTGATCGTCAAAATCAGTAATTTCATCTTGCCCTATAAGCTCAACAATTCTTAGCGCAAGAAGCCCGATTTCATTATTCTTCTGAAAATTTAAAAGTTCAATTGGAGGTAAATTTTTGTCAGCCAATTCTTTATATTTTATATCTTTTGGTATTTCGACGCCATCACTTTCAAGGGACTCTAGTAATATGACATCTTTAAGAGATAATTTGTATTTTTTATTCCTTTTAATTTTTTTATGTACATTTTTTAATTCTTTTTCCACATTTTTTAACGAAAAATTTTTCTCTGTATAAAATTTAACCATTTTAGATGTTTCATATCGTGTGTCGCTATATTTTATCTTCTTAAGTTTTTGATCAGACTTTTTTAATGTATTAGCTGACACAAATTTTTCATATTTTCTTGGAATATCCTCCTCGTCAAGCAATTTGAGTTGTTCACTTAAATAATCTTTATAGATATTAGATAAATTATCTTTTTTAAAAAGTTGGTGTAATAGAACAAGGTAATTAAGTTTCTTTTCAGAATTATCCGATAACAAATACTTTTGAAATATAAGTGCTCTAGCCTCAATTGGATTAAGTGTTTTATACACATCTTCAGCTCTTAAAAGATCTTTAATATTGTATGGTATGTTTTTATACATTTCAAATATTTGAGACTTATCAACTGTGTTACTATTAGCAGCAAGCTCGAGTTCTTTTAACTGCTCTTTATTTTCGATTGTTTCTACTTTTAATAGGTTTGCTGCACTTAAATATTTCCATATAAAAGGATCTGTTTTTCTGTTTGGTAAATATTCAAAATTTGTGATTGTAATTGAAGATAAGTAAAAATTTAATAGGTTGTCATCTAAAATTTTATTATCCTGTTTGTCATTTACGCCCAATAAAAAATTTACCTTATTATCAAAAAATTTATCTGAAAACTTTTGTTCTCTAAGAATATCTAACATTAGCTGAGCCTCATTTTTTTTGTTAGATTTTATAAGACAAATAATTTTAAATTTTTCGAGATACTTATCTTTAATATCTTTTCCAATAAAATTAATTTTATTACATGCCTCCTTTGGATTTGCTTTCGAAATATTCTCATCAACCAAATACTTAATAACTTTTCCTTTATGAGGAAATTCTCCATTTTTTTTTAAAAATATTTCAATTAAATCATTTTTTTTGTTTTTGATTAACCAATCCAACTTTTTTTCTAAAAAGTCTTTTTCCGTCATATTACTTTCTGGTAAATAAGAATTTGTCAAAATTGTATTAATAAACATTTCTTCAGCAAAATTTGATAACTTAATTTTGTTAATTCTATCGATCGTGTCTTTTATTTTTGTACCCTCAGAATTAGACCACATATCTAGTTTAAAGTCATTTTCATCAGGATCATATATTCCAGAAACAGAGAAAGATACTTTGGGGTTTTGAATTTCTTCTGAAATTTCTATTTGAGTTTCATTTGACGTATTATTTTCTAAACTGACTTTAATTTTATTTTCTTTTGGTTCAGTTTTTTTTTTATCAGAAATTTTTTGTTTTTTTTCGAAATTTTCTTTATTCCAAATATCAATATTTTCCTCTGCAAGTAGAGGTAGGAAGTAGAAAAGTAAAAAAATAAATAAAAGAAATCTTTTACTTAAGTTTAATAATTTCATTAGTTATATTTTTTTTAATTTCTTGTTTTGGATAAGGAAAATTGAATTTTTCAAGTATAAATAAGGAACCTAAAAAAATAAGAATATAAATTATTGTTTTAAGTAATTTTATATTCCTACTTCTTCTTTTTGCAGCACTACTAGTGATATTAAGTTGCATATTAATTAAATATATTTAAACTCAATAAATAAGACAAATTTATGATAAATCAAATTATAAATTAGGATTTTATTTGAAAAAAAACCTTGTTTTAACTGGAATGATGGGTGTTGGTAAATCAACCGTAGGAAAAGCGGTGGCTGACAAACTCTCAATGAATTTTGTGGATATTGATAAAATCATAGAAATAAAAGAAAATCTTACAGTAAGTGATATTTTTAAAAAAAGGGGAGAAGCTCATTTCAGAAATTTAGAGGAAAAAATAACTATTGAAGAAATTAAAAAAACTAACATAGTAGTTTCCTTGGGTGGAGGAGCATTCATTAACTCCAACATAAGAAGTAAAATTTTAAAAGAATGTGTAAGTTTTTGGTTAGATCTGCGGCCTGAATTAATTGAAAAAAGAGTAAAAAACTCAAAAAGAAGACCCTTATTAGAGAAAACTAACTTAAAAGAAACGCTTATTAAAATTTATAATGAAAGAAAAGAAACATATAATCTTGCTAATTTTAAAATTGATTGCAATAAAATTGAATTAAACCTGATTGTAAGTAAAATAACTAATCTTTATGCAAATTTCAAAAATTAAGGTTAAGAATCAAAGTGCAAGTTATTCAATTTTAGTTGGAAACAATATTTTAAATAAGTTGCCAAAAGAAATTAAAATAATTTCTCCTAATGCGAAAAAAATTGCATTGGTTGTAGATAAGAAAATTCCTAATAAATTCAAAATTAAAATAAAAAAATATTTAAAAAGATATGATATTTATATTTTCGAGTACACTGTAAACGAAAAATTTAAATCTTTTGTAGAGGTAAATAAGTTAGTTGAAAAATGTCTTTCAAGAAACTTTAATAGAAATGATTTTTTAATTTGTCTTGGTGGAGGAATTTTGGGTGATTTTTCAAGTTTCACTGCAAGCATTCTTAAAAGAGGAATAAATTTTATAAATATTCCCTCAACTCTTCTGGCTCAAGTTGACTCCTCTATTGGTGGAAAAACTGGAGTAAATTCTGCACTAGGAAAAAATTTAATCGGAACATTTTACCAACCAAAGCTTGTCATTTCTGATGTGTCTCTTTTAAAAAGTCTTCCAAAAAGAGAAATAGTTTGCGGATATGCAGAAATTTTAAAACATTCAATTATTTTAAAAAATAATTTTTTTAAGTGGCTTGAAAAATATTCAAATGAAATAATGATGAATAAAAACTCAAGTTTGGTTCAGAATGCAATTGTTCGAAGTTGTAAAGTTAAACTATTTTATGTCAATAAAGATACTAATGAAAAAAATTTAAGAATGACATTAAATTTTGGGCATACGTTTGCACATGCAATAGAAGTGCAAAACAAATATTCTAAACGTATAAATCATGGGGAGGCTGTTATAATGGGTATGATGATGGCAACTAAACTTTCTTATCATAAAAAATTATGTTCATTACAAACTTTAAATAAAATTAAAAAAATTTTTGTCAAAAATAATCTTAAATTTTCAATAAATAAATTTTTTAAAAAGAAGGACCATAACAAACTTATTAAGCATATGGTGATGGACAAAAAGAATAATGACAAAAAAATAAACTTTATTTTATTAAAAAAAATTGGAGTAACCACACAGCCGAATAAATATAAAATGTCTACAAACGAATTAAAAAAAATATTTAATAAAATTATTTAATTTTTATCTCCAAAGCATGAATTTTTTCTTTAAGTTCCTTGTCCAAAATTTTCATAATTTGTCTTTGAGCACTTACTTTGCTGATTGAATTAAGATAGTTTGAATGAATTTCTAAAGTTAAGTGATACTTATTCGAGTCAAAAAATTTATGTTTTTTATGTTTGCTAGAGTTATCTACTATTAAAATTTTTTCAATTTTAATATTTTTTTTTACTTTTTCCTCTATGTGCTTTAAAAATTCGTTCATAATTTATAAATTTAATATATAACTATTTTTTTATTATGAAAATAATTTGTGACTGGGAAAATTGTAAGCAAATAGGAAGCTATAAAGCACCTTTAGAAAAAGATAATAGCAAAAAGTATAGATTGCTTTGTTTAGAACATATTAAAGTTTTTAATAAAAAGTGGAATTATTTTTCTGACATGACTGATCAAGAAATTGAATATTTTGTTAAGTCCGATCTGACATGGCACAAACAAACTAAAAGCTTTGGATCATCTGAAAATTTTTTTAATATTTTGTGGAATAATGCTTTAGAGGACAAATTAAACATATTTAAATCATCAGGATTTAAAGAATTTAAAAAGGCACAATTAAATAGCAAAGATAGGGATGCTTTAGATATAATGGAGCTTAAATATGAGACAAAATGGGAGGATATTCAAAAGCAGTTTAAAACTCTTGTAAAGAAATATCATCCTGATAAAAACCAAGGAAATAAAAAATTTGAGGATAAACTTAAAAAAATAACTTTAGCGTACAGTCAACTAAAAATGACCATGGGGAAAAAATAATGACAAATTTATCAGCTTTAAATAAACCAGATATAAAAATATCAGTAAAACAAACTTTTGGTATAAACACTAAAATGGAAATAGATGCTTTTTCAAAGAAAAATGAATTCGTTCCAAAAATAGATCAGGATTATAAGTTCGACAGAGATACAACTTTAGCAATTCTTTCAGGTTTTGCATTTAATAAAAGAGTTTTAATCCAAGGGTATCACGGTACTGGAAAATCTACTCATATAGAACAGGTAGCAGCTCGTTTAAATTGGCCTTGTGTAAGAGTAAATCTTGATAGTCATGTTAGCAGAATAGACCTTATTGGAAAAGATTCGATTGTGCTTAAGGATGGAAAACAAGTCACAGAATTTAAAGAGGGAATATTACCATGGTCAATACAAAATCCTATCGCTCTCGTCTTTGATGAGTATGATGCTGGAAGACCAGATGTAATGTTTGTTATACAAAGAATATTAGAAAGTGAGGGTAGTTTTACACTTCTTGATAAAAATAAAGTTCTTAAGCAACATGATTTTTTTAGAATGTTTGCGACAACTAACACTGTTGGGCTTGGTGACACAACTGGATTATATCACGGCACTCAACAAATAAACCAAGGCCAAATGGATAGGTGGAATCTAGTTGCCACACTCAATTATTTACCTTTTGAAAAAGAGCTTGAAATAATTCTTGCAAAAAATAAGAGTTTTGACTCGAAGGAAGGCATCGAAAAAATTTCAAATATGATAAAAGTTGCTGACTTGACTAGAAAAGGTTTCATTAATGGAGATATTTCTACTGTGATGAGTCCTAGAACTGTTCTTCACTGGGCAGAGAACTCAAAAATCTTTACTGATCATGGTTACGCATTCAGAGTCACTTTTTTAAACAAATGTGATGAAATTGAAAAAAAAATCATAGCAGAATATTATCAACGTTGTTTTGGTGAAGATCTTCCTGAGTCTTCAATTAATGTTACCATTTCCTAAGATGGAAAAAAAAACAGACACACTTGAAACTTTTAAAACTGCAATAACTTCAACGATTAAATCTATTTCGGGTGAGCAAGAAGTAGAAGTTATATTCGGTAATAAAACTTCAAAAGAAAAAAGGAATATTATCAATCTTCCTGATGTAGTTAATTCAAATAACGAACTTGATTATTTAAAAACAAGAGCTATTGCAGACTCAGAAGCATTAAGGATTAAGTGCTCAAACCCTGAAATTTACAAATCTTTTGAACCAGAGGGAAATATTTCAAAATTGTTATACTCCTTGGCAGAAAAAATTAGATATGAAAAAGTTGGGTCTTTGAATTTTCAGGGTGTCAAAAATAATATAAACAAATTTTACAATTTAAAAAATAAAGAAAAAAGTGAATACAAAGACAAAAATTATGAGTTAGTGGATGCTTTTGAGTATTATTTAAGAAATAAATTAATGGGTATGAATAGAGACGAAAAATTAGATAAAAACTTCAAAAACTATAAAAAAGAACTCGATCAAAATCTTAAAAGTAAACTTAAAACCTTAGATAATTCATTGTTTGATCAAAAAAAATATAACTCAATTATCTCTGATTTAATATCTAACATGAAAATAGATGAGAAATTAGAACCTGATGATGAAAATCACGAAAATCGACAAGAGGATAACAACAGGGAAAGTTCTCTTAATGAAAAAGATGATGAAAAATCAAAAGAAAAAGAAAATGAGGAAATGTCGATTGAGGCAGGTTTACCGGATGTAGAAAATATTTCTAGTGAAAATGAAGAAGACATGGAGATTGAGGAATTCGAGGACTCTTCAAGTCCATCAAGACAAGAAAAGAGGAAAGTAAAAAAACTCGATAATAAAAAATACAAAGCTTATACTAACGAATTTGATGAGGTAATCTCAGCTGAAGATTTAGAAAATGAAGAGGAGCTATTAAGGCTAAGACAAAATTTAGATCAACAGCTTCATAGTCTTAAAAATTTTATATCAAAGTTAGCAAATAAATTGCAAAGAAAGCTTTTGGCAAAACAAAATAGATCTTGGGATTTTGACTTAGAAGAGGGAATACTAGATACCTCAAAACTGACTAGAGTTATCATCGATCCATATAATTCACTCTCTTTCAAAAAAGAAAAAGATGTTGAATTTAAAGATACCTTGGTAACTATATTAATAGATAATTCAGGATCAATGAGAGGTAAACCAATTTCTGTCGCAGCAATTTGTGCAGATATATTGTCGAGAACTTTAGAAAGATGCTCAGTAAAAGTCGAGGTACTTGGGTTTACAACAAAGCACTGGAAAGGTGGTCAAAGTAGGGAAAAATGGATGAGTAATAATAAACCTACTTTTCCAGGAAGGCTAAATGATCTTAGACATATTGTTTATAAATCTGCCGATACTCCTTGGAGACAGGCAAAAAAAAATATTGGACTGATGTTAAAGGAAGGGCTGTTGAAAGAAAATATTGATGGTGAGGCATTAAAATGGGCTTGCAGTAGAATATCAAAAAGAAGAGAGGAAAGGAAAATTTTGATGGTAATTTCTGATGGTGCGCCAGTTGATGATTCTACTTTGTCTGCAAACATTAGTGACTATTTAGAAAGTAATTTGAAATCGACGGTAAAATTTATTGAAAAAAATAGTTCTGTAGAATTGTTAGCAATCGGAATAGGTCATGATGTAACTAGATATTACAATAAAGCAATTAAAATTGTTGATGTTCAAGACCTTGGTGATGCTATGATAAACCAGTTGACTGACTTATTCACTGAAGAAAAAAATAAAACAGTTCATTAAATTAAGCTTTTATTTTTTTATATTCAGAGAAATATCTTATTTTGAAAACTAAAAGTCGGTAAGGAACAAGCATTAATAATGCAATTAAAAATTTTACTGTGAGATCCCCTAGTGCCAACGTGAACCAAGGAACTCCTGTTCCTAAAAAAGATATAGAAAAAAATAAAAATGTATCAATTATTGATCCAAAAAATGATGAGGTAACCGGCGCTACAAACCACTTTCTTTTTCTCAATTTTTGGAATATTTCTACGTCAATTAATTGAGCTATGATGAATGCAGAACCTGATCCTATGGCTATTCGTATTGAAATGATATCATTAAAATTTGTTGATACTAATAATGTTAAAAATACTCCAAAAATAAAACCAACATAAACAACTTTTTTTGCAAATCTTTTTCCAAGACTCCTATTAGCTAAATCTGTTATCAAAAATGTGATCGGATAAGTGAAGGCTCCGTAAGTTAAAATATTTTGAAGATTAAAATGATTTATTGGAAATTGAACTAGATAATTAGAGATGATTATAACCAAGCCCATGAAAATAGACAAAGTTAGAAATAAATTGGTTTCTCTATTTATTTGTTTTGTCACTTATTTAAAACTTTTAACGCAAGATCAAATTTAAGTTTTTTGGCTTTTTGAGATAATTTGTTTTTTTTGACTGATTTTAAATACTGATCTAACCCACCTTTAAAATCAACTGTACGAACTGCTGAACTTGTCACTCGAAGCGTAATATTTTTTTTTAATCTATCACTTTTAAAAGTTACTTTTTTTAAATTTGGCAGAAACCTTCTTTTAGTCTTGTTGTTAGCATGGCTAACATTATGACCTTTCAAAGGTGAAACTCCAGTAAGTTCGCATTTTTTTGTCATGATAATTTCAAAGGTATAATTCTTGTGTTAATTACGGTCAAGTTAATATTTAAGAGTTTATACCTATAGCTTCACCGATATTCTTAATCTTTTCTTTTTTTAATATTTTTATCAATTCTTTTTTAATATCTTTTACTATACCTGGCCCTTTATAAACCATTCCAGTGTACAATTGGACAGCTGACGCTCCTGCTGTTATTTTGTCGAATGCACTTTGACCGCTGTCAATGCCCCCTACTCCAATTATAGGTAACTTGCCTTTATTTGATTTGTAAAAGTTTCTTATAAAATTAGTCGACAAATTTTGAAGTGGAGCGCCTGAAAGACCTCCAGACTCAATTTTGTTAGCATCTTCTAATTTATCTCTATTTTTATTAGTGGTGTTGGTTAAAATTAATCCATTTATTTTAAATTTTAAAATAATTTCATTTATTTTACTTATTTCTTGATCATTTATATCTGGAGATAATTTAAGAATTATCGGAGTAAAAATCTTTTCATTTTTTTTTAATTCATTTATCATATCTAATAA
>MDTG01302626.1_pt1 | contig 18584 bp, 18 predicted proteins | sample 811421 | NCBI WGS metagenome assembly MDTG01 (sample SAMN05326645, study PRJNA326480) | marine metagenome | isolation source: seawater | place: Pacific Ocean: South East | collected 2011
CTAATCTAAATGATTGGGAAAAAGATATTGCTACTATCATGGCAAAGGAAGATGATATTGAGCTTGGTGATGATCACTGGGAAATAATTAACTTCTTGCGTGAATACTATGAAGAGTATCAAATAGCACCTGCGGTAAGGGTTCTTACAAAGGCCGTTGGTAAAAAACTTGGTAAAGACAAAGGAAATAGTAAATATTTATATGAACTTTTTCCGTATGGCCCAGGTAAACAAGCATGTAAATTTGCTGGTCTACCAAAACCAACTGGTTGCGTATAAAAACAATCAATAGGTCAGGGATAACCAATGTCATTTGTTACTATATTGTATGCAGCGCTGTTCTACTTCGCTGCAGCAATATTGTTCGTTGGGCTAGCATATAGAATATATGAATACGCGACAATCCCAGCACCTTTAAAAATTCCTACTCCACCTGCACCTATGACTCAGAGAGGTGTTGCTGTAAGAATATTTCGTGAAGTAGTTTTTTTTGAAAGCTTATTTTCTGCAACTAAGTGGACCTGGTTGTTCAGTTGGATTTTTCATTTAGCACTTCTACTTGCAGCCTTCAGACATTTAAAATATTTTACTGACCCTGTTTGGTTCTGGGTGTCATTTGAGCTAGTACAAGTAGCAGGACACTATGCCGCATATCTAATGCTAGCAGGTTTATTAGGACTATTTGCAAGAAGAGTTTTTGTAGATAGAGTTAGATATATTTCAGTTCCCTCTGATTACCTTATATTAGTTTTAATCATTGCTATTGCAGGTTCAGGATTGATGATGAAATGGTTTCCGTCCGATATATTAGCAATCAAGTTATTTTTTACAGGTCTACTAACTTTTAACTTTTCAGAATTACCCAGTGATACAGTTTTACTTATACATTTGTCTTTAGTTATTGCATTAATGATTATTTTTCCATACAGTAAATTACTGCATGCACCTGGTCTATTTTTTAGCCCTACTAGGAATCAGGTTGACAACGCAAGAAGCAAAAGACATGTAGCAGATTGGGCAAAGAAAATGGAGTCTAGTAAATAATATGGCCAAGAGCAATTTTGATACACCTGAAGTTAGAACTTTTCCAGTTATACCTAAAATAGAGAACAGTGCAACTGCGCATTTATCTCCATTTAAATCAAAAGCAGAATTTCAATCAAGTCTTGGTTATCCTGGTGAGCTTGTCGATAACTGGCAAGAAAAAGCAATTGATAAAATGGGCGATTTACTTACTAAATACCGATCATTAAGAGTATATCTAGATTCGTGTATACAGTGTGGCGCTTGTACAGATAAATGTCATTATTATCAAGGAACTAAAGACCCTAAGAATATGCCAGTGGGAAGACAAAACTTGATGCGAAGTGTCTATAGGAGATACTTCACACTTCCAGGAAAGTATTTCCCTAAACTTGTTGGAGCAAAAGATTTAACCAAAGAAGTACTGGAAGATTGGTATTCTTATTACCATCAATGCTCTCAATGTAGAAGGTGCGCAGTGTTTTGTCCTATAGGAATTGACACTGCAGAAATATCTATGGCTGCGAGAGAAGTAATGGATTCTATAGGCGTAGGCCAAAAATACTGTAATGAAATTATCAGTAAAGTTCACAAAATTGGCAATAATCTCGGATTACCAGAACCAGCCTTAGCTGATACTTTAGAAGGCCTTGAAGAGGATGTCCTTGAAGACACAGAAGTAGATGTAAAATTTCCTCTAGATGTTAAAGATTCTGATGTTCTTTTGGTTACACCTTCTGCAGACTTTTTTGCTGAGCCTCATGTTGATGGTTTAATAGGATATGCAAAAGTATTTCATCAAGCAGGAATAAGCTGGACATTAAGCTCTCATGCTAGTGAGGCAGCCAACTTTGGTATGTTTATTGGCAGCTATGACAATATGAAAAAACTTGCCATGAGAATTAGAGAGGCAGCACTTGAACTAAATGTAAAAAGAATTGTTTTTGGAGAATGTGGACATGCATGGAGAGTAGCATACAGCTTCCTAAATACTTTAGCCGGCCCATTTGATTTTCTTGATCCACGATATCCTGTACCTCAACATATATGTGAAATTACAAGTTCTTTAATGGATCAGAATGTTCTCCAGTTTGACAAAAGCGCAAATGACGACATGACATTGACATATCATGATTCATGCAACGTGGCTAGGGCATCTAATATGGGTGGAATTATGGGTGGACAATTTACGATTCCGCGTAAAATCATAAAAACTGTAGTTAATAATTTCTATGATATGGATGAAAAAACCATCAGAGAGAAAACTTACTGCTGCGGAGGTGGAGGCGGTTTACTGACAGATGATTTAATGGAATTGAGAGTAAAAGGTGCTTTACCAAGGATGGAGGCTTTAAAACAACTAATTGATGAAAAAGGTGTCACACATATGGCAGCTATTTGCGCTATTTGTAAGAGTCAATTTAGTAAAGTTTTTCAGTATTATGACCTTGAATTAGATCAAATAGTCAGTGTCCATCAATTAGTGAGTAATGCCATAATAATGAACAAAAAAGAGGTTTAGCTCTAAATATCTTGTGCTATACTTTTTAGATTGGAGTATTAGTAAAGTATAATAAACTTATATAAAGTGTTGAATTAAATGACTAAATTAGAAAAAACAATAAACTTGATGAAAGAAGAAAATACCTACAAAAGGTATAATGAAGGTGATCACCAATATAGTGATTTCTCTGAAGCAATATTTGAACAAGATACTTCACACAAATGCCCTACATATGTCCACAAGACGCCTCCTTGCCAGGGCAGTTGCCCATCTGGTGAGGATATCAGAGGATGGCTACAAATTATTAAAGGTATAGAGCAACCTCCACAAGACATGTCAATGTCAGAATATGCATTCCGAAGATCAACAACAGCTAATCCATTTCCGTCACAAATGGGACGTGTATGCCCAGCTCCTTGCCAGAGCGGTTGTAACAGAAATGAGGTTGATGACTATGTTGGTATAAATGCAGTTGAACAATTTATTGGTGATAAAGCTATTGAAGAGGGTTACTCGTTTGATGCTGCTCCAAAGCTAAATAAAGAACGTGTTGCAATCATTGGTGGTGGACCAGCAGGATTGTCCGCAGCATATCAATTAAGAAAAATGGGTTATGCCTCTACAGTATTTGAAGAAAGAAAAGAGCTAGGCGGAATGATGAGATATGGCATACCAGGTTATAGAACACCTAGAGATCTACTTGATAAAGAAATAGAAAGAATCATAAATCTTGGTGATATAGAAGTGGTCACTGGCAAACGTGTAGGTAAAGACTTACCTCTAGATGATATAGAAAAATCACATGATGCAGTTCTTTGGACTATCGGATGTTGGAATGGTAAAGCAATACCAGTTGAGGGTGGCGATGCCACTAACTGTATTACAGGTGTTGATTTTCTAGAAGCATTCTGTGACGGAAGGCTCAAAGTAGGATCTAAAAAAGTAATTTGTGTTGGTGGTGGAGATACGTCAATTGATGTTGTGTCTGTAGCACGCCGTCTTGGTCACATCTCAAAAATGAATGAACAAGATACACCAGAAAATATAGTACATGGTTATGTAGCACAAGATGTTTCAGAATCAGCTGCAAAAGAAGGTGCTGTTGTGACTTTAACATCATTATTTGCAAAAGAAGAAATGACTGCTGCTGAACAAGAAGTAAACGATGCTATGCATGAAGGTGTGACGATATTAAATGGCGTTATGCCAGTCAAAATTGAAAAAGATGAAAACAACAAAGCGGTTGCTATGGTAGTGGCTGAATGTACATTTGATGAAAATAATATACCGGTACCTATTGAAGGAACAGAAAAAAGAATAGAAGCCGACCTTATAGTTGCAGCTATCGGACAATCACCAGACATAGAAGGTCTTGATGATCTTGGTAACGAACGAGGATTCTTTGAGGTTGACGATTACTATAGACATAAAACAAAAGAAGGACATTTTGTGGCTGGAGATATAATTAGACCCCATTTACTTACAACAGCAATTGGTCAAGGCTCAATAGTTTCACAAACAATTAAAAGCTACTTCGAAAATAATGATTTCAAAAGACGTCCAAAAGTTGACGTGCATCACTTTAACCTGCTAGACAAATTAAGAGAAACTGACCTAGAACCAGAAAAATACACCGCGCCAATTGAGCCTGATGAGTTACGTGGTTCTGATACTAGTAAAAATGTTTTACATAACTATGAGGATCGCTCATCTCAAGAAATTATTCCATCAACAGAACTCTTTCTTGGTCACTTCAAACATGAAGATAGATTAAAGCGCGGGGAAGATGTTCCTAGCGGAGATGAAGTAATAGATAACTATAAAGATAGAATCATAGGCCTTACCGAGGAAGAGGCAATCAAAGAAGCATCAAGATGTATGAGCTGTGGAATGTGTTTCGAATGTGATAACTGTGTAATTTATTGTCCACAAGATGCTGTATTCAGGGTTAAAAAAGATGAAGCAACGCTGGGTAGATATGTAGATACTGATTATAATAAATGTATAGGTTGTCATATATGTGCAGATGTATGTCCAACTGGTTATATTAAAATGGGACTTGGCGAATAGAGTAATCGCTTTTTAATCAGGGGAAAATTATTGAAACACCTTAAAATATCATTTCTGATATTTATTCTTTCAGTAGGTATTCAAAATGTAAGTTCACATGACGGTAGCCCTCATGTTACACCGGGTAAATCAAAAGCAGATTCGCAAGAAGCATGTGTTGAACCAACAGAACTCATGAGAAAAGAGCATTACATGTTTCTTCTTCATCAACGTGATGAAACGGTAATTGATGGAGTTAGAACCAAGAAGCATAGTTTTGCTAATTGTATTGACTGCCATGTGTCCTATGATGAACAAGGTAAAGCCATCCCCATAAATGCCGAAGGTCAATTTTGCCAAGAATGTCATGTTAAAACAGCTACAAATATAACCTGCTTTTCATGTCATGCTGCAGAGCCAAGATTTCCACAACATTCTGGAATGACTAGTAAAATGAATTCAAATGATATTAATGAATTAGTGAAACATATAAACAATGATAAATAGACGAAACTTTCTTGTTAAATCAGCAAGTGCACTTGCAATAACTTTTGTAGTGCCTTCGTTGCTGTCTAGCAAAGCACAGGCAAAAAAACCTCTTGCTCAAAAAGTTACTGATAAACAAAGCTGGGGAATTCATGTTGATGCAGGTAAATGTGTTGAGGGATGTACAGCTTGTGTTGATGCATGTAATGAAGAAAATGGTCTAACTGGTTTTGGAAGACCTGAAACTGATTCTCAATGGATTAGAAAAGTTACAGTTAAAAATAAAACAACTGATAAAATCACTACGATGCCAATGATGTGCCAGCATTGTGAAAATCCACCATGCTGTGATGTCTGTCCGACTGGAGCATCATTTAAAAGAGTAGATGGTATTGTAATGGTAAACCAGCACACATGTATTGGATGCAGATATTGCATGATGGCATGCCCTTTTAAGGCTCGTTCATTTGTCCACGAGACACTAACACAACAAAATACTAATGCTCCTAGAGGTAAGGGATGTGTTGAAAGTTGCAATTTATGTGTCAATAGAATCGATCATGGTTCAGAGACAACTGCGTGTGAAGATGCATGTAATAAAGCAGGGCATTCGGCAATTACTTTTGGCGATTTAAAGAATCCTTCAAGCAAAGTAAGACTAGCTATTGATTCAAATAGCCCAAGAAGATTAAGAAATGATCTTAATCTACAACAAAAAGTTTTTTATTCTAATATATGAGCGAATACACCTTACAAAAGTTAAAAACATGCAGATACGCATATTGGGGAATTTTTCTATTCTTAGGATTTCTTATACTTTTAGGAATAGCTTCATCAGCTTATATGGAACATGAAGGCCATTATGTTACCGGAATGAATAATCAAATTGTTTGGGGACTCCCGCATATTTTTGCTGTGACCTTAATTGTAATTGCTTCTGGTGTGCTTAATATTGCTTCTATGTCTTCTGCATTTAATAAGAAACTCTATAAGCCACTTGCCCCCTTATCTGCATTATTTGCAATTGCTTTTTTAATAGCAGGACTAATAATCTTGGTATTAGATCTAGGGAGACCTGATCGTCTGATAGTAGCGATGACTACATATAATTTCAAATCTATTTTTGCATGGAATATTTTTTTATACTCTGGTTTCTTTGTTATTTTATCCATATATATATGGACTATGCTGGATTTTAACGTAAGTAAATATTCATCATATGTTGGCAAGCTAGCATTTGGTTGGAGAATAATTTTAACTACTGGAACAGGATCAATATTTGGTTTCCTTGTTGCAAGAGAAGCATATTCAACAGCTGTTTTAGCTCCTTTATTTATTGTTATGTCTCTCCTTTATGGAACTGCAGTGTTTTATTTACTTCTTCGAATTATATCTAAATTACAAAATATAAATATACCGGATGAAATTGTTACTAACATAAGACGATTAATGATAATTTTTCTATTGGCAAATATATATTTCCTTATTCTATATCACATCACTAATTTATATATATCTAAACAAATTGCGGTTACGACATTTATATTACTAGAAGGTGGAAATTACACTACCATGTTTTGGCTTGGCCAAGTAGGAGTTGGTCTACTAATACCTTTACTATTCGAATTAACCAATAAAGAGAACAGAAACTTTCCTTTGACTCTCACATCTATAATGACCCTGACAGGGGGGTTCTTTGCAGTAGCAGTTATAATTATTGGTGGGCAAGCATTTCCTTTAAATATTTTTCCAGATCATACTATTATTACTTCATCTTTTTTTGATAATCAAATTCATAGTTATTCACCTTCGATATTTGAATTTGGCCTTGGTATAGGTGGTACATCATTAGCACTGATAATTATTCTTGTGCTGATAACTAACTTGAAATTTATACCAACAAAAAAATAAACTCTATCTATTCAAAATGCAAAATCTACTTATATCCTCGACAAAAAAGTCATCAGGAAAAACTATAGTTACTATAGGTCTAGTTGGACTAGCTACAAAGTTAGGTTATTTAGTTCAAACATTTAAAAAAGGACCAGATTTTATTGACCCATCATGGCTATCATATGTATCTAAAAGACCATGTTTCAACTTAGATTTTAATACAATGAGTGCGAATGAAATCAAATCCACTTATCAAACAAGAGTAAACGGATCAGATATGGGAATAATAGAAGGCACTAAGGGTTTATATGACGGAATATCAACAGATGGAAGGGATAGTAATGCCGAGCTTGCAAAGCTCTTAAGAACCGAAGTTTTATTAATAATAGATTGTAAAGGTATTACTAGAGGTATCGCGCCTCTGCTGCAAGGATATAAAAAATTTGATAACAAATTAAAGTTAAATCATGTTCTTCTTAATCATGTATCAACAAGCAGACATGAAGGAAAATTACTTTCAGCAATTAAACAGTATACGGACTTCAAAGTATTGGGGACAATACCTCCAATTAATAATCTTATTGATGAGAGGCATCTAGGGCTAATTCCATCATTTCAGCATAAAGATAAGAATAATGTTACTAAATCGATTATATCTACAATACAAGACAATGTTGATTATAAAAAAATATTTCCAAAAAAAATAAAAAAACAAAAACAGATAGAAATCTATAAAAATCTGATAAAAGGAAAACAAAATTTAACTATCGGGGTAGCAGTTGATTCTGCTTTTGGATTTTATTATCCAGATGATCTTGAAAAAATTGTTAAATATGGACATGAAATTAAAAAAATAAATCTTATAAAAGATAAGGAACTACCAGCTCTTGATGGTCTTTTTATTGGCGGCGGGGTTCCTGAAACACAAGCAGTCGAGCTGGCAAAAAATACATCTATGAAAAAATCTGTTAAAGCAGCAATTGAAAATCATCTACCTGTGTATGCAGAATGTGGAGGACTTATGTATCTTGCAAATAATTTAAAGTTTAATAGTAAGACAAAAAAAATGTGCAATGTTTTTGATATAGATATAATTATGAATGCTAAACCAGTTGGTAGAGGTTATACTATTTTAGATAGTCTAGTACACCCATGGGGAATAAAGAAAATTAATATTCATGCACATGAATTCCACTACTCATCTGTTATCAGTAGAAAAAAGAGATATAAATACGCATTTAATATAAAGAGAGGCTATGGTATAAATGGGAAAAAAGATGGTTTAATTTATAAAAATACTATTGCATCATTTTCTCACTTAAGATCATGCAATACTTTTGATTGGATAAAATATTTCATCAAACATATAGAGAAAGTTAATGGTAAAGCAAATATTTGAAATAAGTGATGAGGCTGCTAAACAAATTAATGTAGCATCTGAGTCATCGGAGAGTTCTGAGTGGCCTCTTAGAATTTCACTGAATGTTGATGATAATGGTAAATTTAACTATCTCATGGGTTTTGATCAGTCTAAAGAAGAGGATCTTCAACTAAAGATAAATGGTATAAATATACTGATTGATCCAAATTCAATGATTAACTTAAAAAATACAAAACTAGATTTCGTTGCAATTGATGGCAAGGATAAACAATTTATTTTTATAAACCCTAATGATCCTGAATACCAAAAACCTGATGAATCATTAGATTCTAATACTACACACGATTTTCATTAGCATATTACTTTCTGAGAGATTTTGGTAGAGAAAATGCAACAGCTTCCTCTTTAAAAACGATTTCTTCATTTGACATTTTCGCACCATTATTAATTAAGAATTTAATTAACGCTTGAACTGTATGTTCCGGAGCAGATGCTCCTGCAGTTATACCTATAACTTTACTCTTACTAAGCTTATCGATATCTAGCTGGCTTTCATGATCAATTAAATAGGCATCTTTACCATATTGAACAGCTATTTCCTTTAGACGTTGTGAGTTAGAACTATTTTGTGAACCTACAACAACAAGTGAATCACAAAGATCTAATATTTTTTTAACTGCCTCTTGCCTGTTCTGGGTAGCGTAACATATATCGCTTTTCTTTGGTCCCTGAATATGAGGATACTTCTCTTTTAATGCATCAACTATATCTTGCGTATCATCCACTGAGAGTGTTGTCTGAGTAACATAAGAAAGTTTTGTGTTCATAATCTTTAAAGTTTCTACATCATCTTTACTTTCCACTAAATAAATTTTTCCTGCTATAGATTTATATTGTCCCATTGTTCCCTCAACTTCAGGGTGACCATTATGGCCTATCAGAATAACATCTATATTTTCACGAGCATATTTATGGATTTCAAAATGAACTTTTGTAACTAGTGGACAAGTAGCATCAAAAATTGTTAAATTCTTCTTTTGAGCAATATCTGTTACTTCTTTCGATACACCATGTGCACTATAAATTAATATTGATCTATCAGGAACTTCACTCAGCGACTCTATAAACACAATCCCTTTTTTGGTGAGTTCTTCTATTACGTTTTTATTATGAACAACTTCATGTTTTACATAGATTTCTTCGTCAAACATTTCAATAGCCCGGTTTACTATACCTATAGCTCTTTCAACACCTGCACAAAAACCTCTTGGTTCCGTAAGCAATATCTCACAATCTTTAAGTTTCATCATCTATCTCAATAATTTCAACTCTAAATTTAACATTTTTATCAGATAAAGGGTGATTCATATCTATTACTATGTCTTTATCCGATACCTCTAAAACTGTAACAAAACATGATTTATCATCCTGAATAGTTTCTATAATGTCTCCAGATTTGACATTTTTATAGTGCTTTAATAAATCACGTTTTGTTGTGATAACTTTATCTTGATCATACTTTCCAAATATTTCTTTTGAGTCATAACTATATTCTTTTTCATCTCCACGTTTTAATCCATATAACGATGCTTCAATTATTTGAGGCATTTTAGATTTTCCGATGGTTATTCTAATAGGTTCTTTGTCAAAGGTGCTCTCAAATAAATTATCATTCCCTTTAAGTGAGTAATTAAGTAATACACTACTATTGTATTTAATGGACTTCATTGTTTTTATTACTCATATAATAAATTATTATTAATACTGCTCCTATGCTTATCGATAGATCCGCTATATTAAAAACTGCCGGGAAATATATATCCTTATAATGTAAAATAATAAAGTCAGTAACAGCTGAATTATCATATCTATCAATAAAATTAGCTGAGCCACCTCCTAAGATAAGAGACAAACCTATTAGATATAAATTACTATTCGCTAAATTAGTGTATAACTCTCTAGCTATGAGAGCTAAGATAAAAAATATTATTATATTCAATATCAACTGACCAACATTCTCTAGATTATTAAACAAACTAAATGCAATTCCATAATTATTCATTTTATAAATAGTAATGAAAGAGTTTAAAACATAATTTTGATCAAATAATAATGCATACTGCTTAGAGAAGAAGTCAATCACTATAATTATTAAAATAATGCAAAAAGAGATTACCCCTTTTAGGCGTATGTCCTGCATTCTCCATCACCATGTACATTATCGTAGCATCGTTCGCATATTGTAGAAGATCCATCAATTGTTCCTACAGATTCATGAAAGTGCCAACATCTCTCACATTTTTTGTACTTTGATTTTGATATAGAAATAGAGAACTTATTCAAATCATCATCAATGAGATACTTATCTGATTCATCACCCAAGGTAATATCGCATGAAGATACAATAAAAACAAATTTAAGCTCATCAGATAACTTGCTTAAATCATCATATAAGTGTTTGTTGCATGTAATACTTAATTGACATTCAAGCGATGATCCGATTTCATTTTTATTTCTTGCATCTTCTATCATCCGAGATATATGAGGTTTGATTGAATAAAGATTATCATACAACTTAACCTTTTCATCATTCATAGAAACTGATGTATCGAACCATTCTGTTAGGTATATGCTCTCTTTTTTATTCGGCATTCTTGAATAAATTTCTTCAGCAGTAAAGGTTAATATTGGAGCAATCCAAGTATTCAGATAACTCATCAAGATATGACATGTCTTTTGAGCAGATAGTCTAGGCATCCCATCTTTTTTAGAGGTATACAGCCTATCCTTAATGATATCAAGATAATATCCTCCTAACTCTAAAGTACAAAAATTTATAATCTCTTGCATTATTTTATGAAATTTGAACTCTTCATAATCTTTTAGGATTTGATTATTGAGCTCTCTCGCTTTGTGTATAATCCACTTATCAAGCTCTACCATATCTTCAGGTTTTATATCTTGATTATTATAATCACTAATATTAGATAATAAAAATTTAGAGGTGTTACGTATTCTCCTATAAGACTCAGAAACACGTTTTATAATTTCATCTGATATTGTCATCTCTTTAGAATAATCTGTCATAGCAACCCATAACCTAAGAATGTCGGCTCCTTTATCTTTTATAACTTTTTGCGGGGAAATGATATTACCAATAGATTTAGACATTTTTTGACCATCTTTATCTACTACGAACCCATGTGTAAGGACATTCTTGTATGGAGATTTACTATACATTGCATGGGATGTTATAAGTGATGATTGAAACCACCCTCTATGTTGATCAGAGCCCTCTAAATATAAATCTGCTGTTTGATCAATGCCTCTGCTTTTGAGAACTGTTTCATGTGTCACACCTGAATCAAACCAGACATCAAGAGTATCTTTGATTTCTCTATACTCATTTATATTTTTTACTATTGATTCTTTATCAAAATCTAACCATGCTTCTATGTTGCCCGATTTTATAATATCTGCAGCTTTTTTTAAGATCAAATCTGTATCAGGATGAAGTTCATTGGAGTCTTTATGTAAGAACAATGGAATAGGAACACCCCAATTTCTCTGTCTTGATAAACACCAATCTGGTCTCCCATCAATCATATTAAATATTCTGTCTTCTCCCCATGAAGGCAACCAGTTTATATTTCTTATACTATCTTTTATAGATTTACGTAACCCAGAATTATCCATGCTCATAAACCACTGAGGTGTTGCTCTAAAAATTAATGGAGTTTTATAACGCCAACAATGCGGATATGAATGTTCATAATCCTCTGAGAACAATAAGCAATCATTTTTCTTAAGCAATGCGATGATATCCTCATTACATTCTCTAATTTTCATGCCACCAAAAATTGGCAAAGCTTCAATGAATCTTCCATAGTCATCAACAGGATTATAAATCTCGAGATTATTTTTTATCCCTGCAAGATAATCATCTGTACCATGACCAGGAGCAATGTGTACCGCACCAGTACCATTTTCATCGGTTACATGGTCAGCATTTATGGCAGGAACTGTCAGATCATAAAATGGGTGCTGGAGTTCTAAATCTACAAAATCACTATTTTTGAATTCATCTAAAATTTCATAATCTGATATACCTGATTTCTCCATGACACGGAGAACTAAACTTTTAGCGATAATAAGATATTTATTTTCAGTTTTAACAACTACATAATTTATTGTATTGCTTAGTGCAACTGCTCGGTTAGCAGGTAAGGTCCATGGCGTAGTAGTCCATATTGGTATGAATACGTCAAGTTCATTATTCATGCTTTTGTAAGATGAAAGATTGCTTGTATTAAGAATTTTGAAATTAACACAGACTGCTGAGGATATAATATCTTTATACTCCACTTCTGCTTCTGCCAGCGCAGAGGATGATTCAATGCACCAATGAACAGGTTTTGATCCATAATAGATATGATTATTCTCAATCATCTTTGCTAAACTAGATACTATTTCTGACTCTACATCTTTATCCATACTTGAATAGGGATTATCCCAATCACCAAAAATGCCGAGTCTAATAAAGTCATCTTTCTGCTTAGTGATTTGTTTTTCAGCAAATGTTCTGCAAGCACTTATAAAAGCTTTTGGATTATCTCTAAACTTTGATTTACCATACTTCTTTTCAACTTGTAATTCTATAGGCAAGCCATGACAATCCCATCCTGGAATAAAAGGAACATGAAAACCAGACATAATTTTTGATTTAATTATAAAATCTTTTAGGATTTTATTAACAGCATGACCTATATGTATGTCTCCGTTTGCATATGGAGGACCATCATGAAGGATATATTTCTTTTTACTTTTTGATTGTTCCAGATTTTTTTTATAAATGGCATTATCGTGCCACTTTTTTAGTATTTCAGGTTCCCTATTAGGCAGATTACCTTTCATTGGAAAATCTGTTTTAGGCAGGTTTAGAGTATCTTTATATTCCATAATTTTTGCTATTGATTATTGCATATTTATGGTCTTCATTCATTTGTTTAATAAGTTCATCTTGACTGTCAAATTTAATTTGTTTCCTTATTAAATCTAAAAAATAAACTTCAACTTCTTTGTTATAAATATCTTGATTAAAATCTAAGATAAACACCTCTAGGATTTTCTCTTTACCATTATATGTTGGTTTATTTCCCACAGATGCGAGTCCATAATAGAAAGTCCCATCAACACATATCTTTGATAAGTAAACACCATCAAGAGGATAATCATAATCAAGTGAAATATTAGCAGTAGGGTAGCCAAGCTTTCTGCCTAATTGCTCTCCTGTTGTTACAGTCCCGCGCAACATATATTCTCTTCCTAGGCAGTTTTTGACGTCTAAAAATTTACCATCTTTTATTAATTTCCTTACTCTTGTACTACTAATATGTTCATTATCATACTTTTCAAGTTCAGGGGTAATGAGGTGAAAATCACCAGCATTATGATATTCATTAAGTTTATTTATATCACCTTCTCTTCCTTTCCCAAATTTAAAATTCTTACCTATGATTAAGTATTTTGTTAATAATTTTTTGATGAGTATTTCTTCACAAAAAAAACTTGCGGAGAAATCTTTTATATCATTAAAATTAATAGATAGAATTGTGTTAATTTCATGTAACTTAATGTAATCAAATTTCTGTTTATTATTATATATCCGCTGAAAATGACTTTGTTTGAAAATTTCCTCGGGTAACATATCAAAAGTGAAAATTACAGACTCTAAACTCTCTGTATGAGAGATTTCTTGAGTTTTTTTAATCAAGGACTGATGTCCTTTATGAATACCATCAAAGTTACCTATAGTAACAACTTTGGGTTTATCTGAAATGTTTTCAATTTTCTCAATTATATTCATATTTTATAATTTTTAATTCTGATACCTAAGATAGCTAAAGAAATAAAGTAAATTATAGCTCCTACTAATATATTTGTAATTAAGTAACTTGCTCGTTCATATATGCTTGTATCATAATCAAACGGCAGGATATTGCCATAAAAGAATAAAACTAAGAACATGAATGAAGTAGCTGAAATAATCTTAAATGAGGACTGATTAAAAAATAAATTTTCTCTTATTATGCCTATAGACCTGAGTTTGTAATTCATTAATAAAACTTGTACCCATGCTGATAAGGATGTAGCTAATGCAATCAGCGCATGGGCTCCCTGAAAAGGTGATTTAAGATAAAAATATAAAACTGTCAGATTAAACATAATGTTAATGGATATACCTATTAGGGAATAGATGACAGGGGTTTTTGTATCTTGTCTTGAATAAAACGCTGTTACTAAAATTTTTAAAAATATGAATGCTGGGAGACCAAGACTGTAAGTTATTAAACTAAGTACTGTCATATTTACATCTAACAGATCAAAATTACCATACATGAACAATGTAGATATAATAGAGCTTGAGAGGATGATTAGCCCAACCATTGAAGGTATAGCAATTAACATGGAAAGCTTGATTGATTTAGATAATGTTGATGAATATAATCCTGACTCCTTTTTTTGAAAGTGTTCAGATAAAACTGGCAGCATTACTATAGAAATTGCAATACCAAATACTGCTAAGGGCAATTCTATTAATCTATCTGAAAAATATAACCAACTAATACTCCCAGTAACTAGCAAAGAAGCAACAATTGTATCAATCAATAGATTAATTTGAACAGCAGCTGTACCTATGATAGCAGGCCCCATGAGTTTAATTACTTTAATTGAGCCATAATTTGAAAAATTGATTTTAGGTATTTTTAGAAATCCTAATTTATACATTAATGGCAGCTGAATCAGTAACTGAACAATACCAGCTACTAGCACACCATATGATAATGAAATAACTGGGATAACAAAAAGCGATGATGAGAAAATTGTAAATACTATTAAGCTCAAATTTAAGAAAACAGGCGTGATTCCAGATAAAATAAAACGGTCATATGAATTGAATATTCCAGCACACATTGCAGTTAAAGAGATAAATAACAAATATGGAAATGTAATAAATAGCATTTCTGATGTTAAGTTGAGTTTGGCGTTGTCATCAGCAAATCCTGGCGCGAATATATAAGCAAGCTCAGTAGAAAAATACATACCAAGTAAAGTAATAATTAATAAAACAACAAATAGATTTCCAAAAATATTTTGGATAAATTCAAATAATAAATGTCTTTTATTAAGACGGTACTCTTGTAATACTGGCACAAAAGCCTGAGAGAATGCGCCCTCAGCAAATAATCTTCTGAAGAAGTTAGGTATCTTAAATGCAACAAAAAAAGCATCAGTACTAGACGATGCTCCAAAGTAGTTTGCAAAAAGAATATCCCTTATGAAACCACTTATTCTTGATATTAGTGTAGTAATGCCAAAGTGGCTCGAAGATTTAATAATCGATCTTGATTTTGTATCTGATTCTTTTGTCATAAAGAGTGTATTATATTGACACCAGCCCAGTTGACTGAGATAATCTTCACTTATTTTACCTATTATTGGAGAAAATTACATTGGCAAATACACCACAAGCTAGAAAAAGAGTAAGACAAGCTGCTAAGGTGCGAGTAAGTAATGCTGCTAAGAAGTCTGAATTCAGAACAAGTATTAAAAAGGTACTTAGTTCAATTTCCGATAAAAATGCAGAACAGTCTAAAAAGGATTATATTACAGCTGTATCATGTATAGATAAACTCGCTGCAAAAGGGCTTATTCATAAAAATAAAGCAGCTAGACACAAATCAAGACTTAACAGCAAGATTAAATCTCTATAACTATCAAATTATCTGCGTGGATTACTTCTTTGGTGAATTTATCACCATGATCTGAAACTATATTTTCTGTAGATTGACCTTTTAATAAATCTATCTCCTCTGATCCATAATTTGTGATTCCTTTTGCAATACATACATCATTTTCATTCATACAATTAATTACATCGCCTTTTTCAAAATTATTTATAACATTTGTTATACCAACAAAAAGGAGACTTGAATTTTGAATCAAAGCTTTACAAGCTCCATTGTCGATTATTATTGTTCCTTGATTTTCTGTTGTATCAAGCCATTGTTTTTTAGAGCTGACTTTTTTTAGTTCTGGAATAAAAAGTGTCCCGTAACTTTTATCAAGAATATTATGTAATATAGAATCTTCATGACCACTTGCGATTACTGTGTGTGTACCAGATAGAGCAGCTCTTCTTACAGCTTGTATCTTAGTAGCAAAACCACCGGTTCCTATGTTACTTTGAGTGCTAAAGTTAGCATCATATTTTTTTAGTTCAGAAATCTTTATTGAATTTATAAGTTTTGCGTCTTCAAAGCGATCAGGATTTTTATCATACATTCCTTGTTGATCTGTAAGAATAAGCAGCAAGTCGGCACCTATAAGGTTTGCAATCATAGAGGATAAATTATCATTATCACCAAGTTTAATTTCTTCCGTAGATACAACATCATTTTCATTAATAATTGGTATAATTTTGTTAGATAGTAGCTCTTCTAAAGTTCCTTTAATATTCAGATATCTAACGCGATCATTTATATCATTATGAGTAATAAGTAACTGAGCTATATGATTTTTGTTTTGAGAAAATATTTTTTCATATTCTGACATTAGTTTTTGTTGACCTATCGCAGCTAAAGCTTGAAGCTCTTTAATACTCCTTGGTCTAACAGTAATATTCAGAATAGACATACCTTGACTGATTGCACCTGATGTGACTATTATGATTTTTTTGCCTTCATTTATTAATTGGCTTATTTCACTACAAATATTAGATAAATAATCCTTTCCATCATCATTATTAATAATTGAACTTCCTATTTTGACAACAATTTTATTAGACTTATTTAATTCTATTTTCATATTTCAAAAACTCATATATTTTATTAGTAAGTTCTTTTATACCAGTTTTATTAATTGTTGATATAAAGTAAACATTAAGTTTGGTTCTATCAAAAGATTTTTTGAGATGTTCAATATCCGTGGCTTCAAGCATATCTATTTTATTTATCACTATCCACTTATCCTTTTTGAGAAGTGATTCATCGTAATTATTCAACTCAAGTTTAATTTTATCTATCTCTTCAATAATATCTTCATATGATTTACCAGATCCGTCTACAATATTCAAAAGCATTTTTGTTCGACTAATATGCTTTAAAAATCTTATACCTAATCCTACTCCTTCTGATGCACCCTCAATAATACCGGGTATATCTGCAACTACAAATTTTTCATAATCTGAATAAAGAACGACTCCTAAATTTGGTGTGAGAGTTGTAAATTCATAGTCAGCAACTTTTGGCCGAGCCATACTTACGGCTTGAAGAAAAGAACTTTTACCTGCATTTGGTAACCCTACTAGTCCAACATCCGCCAAGACTTTAAGAATAATTCTTATTTCTTTGTATTCGCCTTCTTTACCATTAGTTTTTTTTCTTGGAGCTCTATTAGTTGATGTTTTGAAACGAACATTTCCAACTCCATGTTCACCCCCTCTTACAATTGTGAAGGATTTAATTTCATCATCAAGATCAAACAGCTCTTCGTCTGTCTCGTTGTCATAAATAACACAACCCAAAGGTAAGTTGATAATTAAGTCTTCACCATTTCTACCATGTTTATTTTTACTACCACCAGATTTCCCATTTTCGGCTTTGAATAAGCTCTTATTTTTAAAATCCGCTAGTGTGTTTAAGGTATCAGTTCCTTTTATAACTATGGAGCCACCATCTCCACCATCTCCACCATCAGGACCGCCAAATGGGATATATTTCTCTCTTCTGAAGCTCAGGCAGCCTGAACCTCCACTGCCTGCTCTAACTGTAATTACAGTCTCGTCAATGAATTTCATGATTGATAGGTTGTTTTAGTGTTTAGTTGGTAGGACACTAACAAATTTATGTTTATTAGGACCTTTTTTATGAAAATGGACATATCCATCACTTGTAGCAAAGAGCGTATGATCTCTTCCACAACCGACATTATCACCAGCTTTAACGGGAGTTCCTCTTTGTCTTAAAATAATATTACCAGCGTGAACAAATTCACTGCCATATTTTTTGACACCAAGTCGTTTAGACTCAGAATCTCTGCCGTTTTTAGTACTACCACCTGCTTTCTTATGTGCCATATTACTTAATTGACTCTATTTTTATCTCTGAAAACCCTTGTCTGTGACCTTGTGTTCTCATGTAATGTTTTCTTCTTTTAAATTTTACTATTCTTATTTTAGGATATCTAC
>MDTG01336090.1_pt1 | contig 18584 bp, 20 predicted proteins | sample 811421 | NCBI WGS metagenome assembly MDTG01 (sample SAMN05326645, study PRJNA326480) | marine metagenome | isolation source: seawater | place: Pacific Ocean: South East | collected 2011
GACTTATATTTTTTATCACCATCACCAATAATTAGTAATTTCCATTTTTTAAAAGATTTATTGAGAATACTTAATGATTTAATAAGATGAACATGTCCTTTGTAAGGAATTAGATTTGCTAAACACACAATAATATTATTTTTAACAAAATCTTCTTTATCTTTAATTTTTGCCTTACCATTATTCCTGTCTTTGCTATTATATTTAATTTTCTTAACACCGTTCTTAATTTCAATTATTTTATTTTTGTCTACTCCTTCATCACAAATGAGTTGATCTCTTAAGTTATTGGAATTGACGAGTATATATTTCATTTTTTTGTGTAGAAATTTTTCCCATAATTTCGCAAAAAAATATTTTTTTTGGTAATAGTTAGTTGATCTTCTACTCATTATTAACCGTCTTTTCTTTTGTAAAATACAAATTGTTCCTGCAAGTAAATAGGCCTTTGGTAAAAAGAAATGGAATATGGATTCTTTGGATTTCAAAATTTTCCATAACTGAAAGATAAGAAAAAAATATTTTGAAGGATTATATTTAAATCTATTACTTCTTAAATTTGTAAATTTTATTTTCTTAGATAGATTAGAAAATAATAAACCTTTTTGTTCCAAACATATAATTTCAACGTTATATTTATTAGACATTGAGGTTGCTAAATTCAATAAGTGTTTTTCTGTACCACCTATATTTAAACTTGGAATAATATAGACTATAGATTTATTTTTTGAGAAAGTCATCATACCAGATCTGAAAAATAATTAAATTCCAGACTAAATAATAATTAGTTATTGTTTTATTAGATATTAAATTATTTATATTTTTGTGGTTTAGTATCCCTTGATCTTTTAATTTAATTTGATTAAGGGTTGTACAAACTAAATCCTTAAGATCATTGTTTAACCAGTCATTTAATGGAATAGAGAAACCCTTCTTTGGTCGTATAAACAGATTTTCAGGTAAATATTTTTTTAATATTTTCTTTAATATTATTTTTTGATTAGAGTTATTAACCGTATACTTTGGGTTAATTTTCTTTACATGTTCCAAAACAATTTTTTCCAAGAATGGAACCCTCGTTTCAAGTGATACGTTCATACTGGCTCTATCAACCTTTGTCAAAATATCATCTGGCAAATAAGTTTTAAAATCCAGTATTTGCATATACCTTTCAAATGAATGGTTTTCTAATAAAAATTCAGAGGAATTAAATAATGTATCTTTTTCATTAGCCTCATTGAGAAAAATATTTGGTGTAGTTGTGTAACTCGTAAGAATTCTATAAATCTCAGATCTTGAGGTAGCACCTAGAAGATTTGAAACTTTTTCTATTTTATTATTGAATTCTGGAATACCAAATGTGAATTTTTTATTTTTAAATATGGAATAATTTTGAGAAGCTATAAATTTCAGTGTTGTTTTTATAAAGGCCTTAATACTTCTCGGTAACTTATGACCTGTTTTATAAAAATTGCTTGCATATTTATATCGATTATATCCCCCAAATAATTCATCACCTCCATCTCCAGATAATGCAACCTTTACGCTCTTACTGGTATATTGCGATAAAATAAATGTTGGTATTTGTGATGAGTCCGCAAATGGTTCCGAATATATTTCTGAGATTTTGGGTATAACATTTAATAAATCTTTTGAGGAGATGATCATCTCATTGTGATCAGTTTTAAGGTGTTTAGAAATTTTTTTTGAATAAATTGATTCATCATAATTTTTATCTTGGAATCCAATTGTAAATGTTTTTACTTTTGAAGAACTAAATTCATTCATTAAGGCTGTTATAAGAGATGAGTCAATTCCCCCAGACAAAAATGAGGCAACTTGAACATCTGAAATCATACAATTAGATACTGCTTGTTTCAGAATATTTTCTGTAGAATCTATAATTTTTTTTTCAGAAAATTTATATTCTTCTTTTTTTTCATCAAAGTCCCAATATTGTTTTGTGGTGATTTGATTAGTAGAAGAAAAATTTAAAAATGAAGCAGGTTGAAATTTTCTAACATTTTTGAATATTGTCCATGGTGCAGGAATATATCCATGTCTTAAGTAATTGGATAATGAATCTGAATCTATTTGTAAATTATTGAATATTTTTTTAAATCCAGCCAACTCAGAAGCAAAAAAAAAAATATTATTTAAATAGCACCAATAAATTGGTTTTATACCTGCTCTATCATTTATTAAAATTAAATTTTTTTCTATTTTATCCCATAAACCAAATGCATACATACCTTCAATTTTTTTTAATGTTTTATTAATCCCAAAAACTGAAATATATTCTAGTAAAATTTTCGTATCAGAATTAATACCTTTAACATTCAAATATTTTGCTAGATCATTTTTTAATTTTTCAAAATTATAAATTTCTCCATTAAACGTAATTACAAACCTTCCATTTTCAGATATCATTGGTTGATTAGCTGAATCACTTAAATCAATTATTGATAACCTGCAATGCCCAAAACCAACCCTATTTTTGTTATCTATCCAACAACCTCTTGAGTCCGGACCTCTGTGGCTCATAGTTTTATTGACTTGCTCAATTTGGTATTTTTTATCTATTTGAACTTTTTTATTTGTTTCGATTATACCTGAAATTCCGCACATTATTGGACAATCATATTGAAGTCTAATATTCTAAAATCATTAGGGAAATTTTTAAAATGAATTATTTTCATAATATTTTAAAAGATCGTATAAATAAAAGGAGCAATAGCAGTACCCTGCGTTAAAACAACTAATCCACCAAAAATAAATAGAAAGAAAAGAATTGGGATTAACCAAAATTTTTTTCTAGTTATAATAAAATTTAAGAACTCTTTAATAAATTCTAACATTTTTTTTCTTTAAATTGTCAAGGATGTTATCAGAAATCATAAATTCTCCTTTAAAATAGAAAAGACTCTTTTTGAGTATTCGTGGGTGCCAGTCGAATTAAAATGAGCATCATTTTTAAAATAATAATGATCTCCCATGGTATTTACAATAAAATGTTTGATATTTTTTTTATTTAAACAGGGTAGTAGGTTGTCGTAAAAATTAGAGTTTTTAAATTTTTTTTTTGCAGGCACATTAAATACTTTCAGACTTTTTGAATAATTTTTAATTTCAAAAATTATTGAGCATAGTTTACCAATCCCTAAATGGTTTATTTCAACTGGTTTTCTGAAAAAATCATAAACGGTATTATAATAGAATCTTATAATTCCTACAGAATATAGTTTTTTTAAAAATATAAATACCTCTGGTGGGAAATTTCTTAAGAAAGTATCTTTATATTGTAATATTTTTCCATCAATTATAAATGTTGTTTTACTTTCAATTTTTAAACAACTTTTATCAAGTATATCAACCACCTCTTTGTTATCATTTAAACATTTGTTGTTAGATATATCCTTAATATCATTTTCATATAAAAATAAGATATTATTTTTATTCTGAAATTCTATATTGTGCCTAATCAAGTTTAGGTAAGAATCTGGACTTCTTCCCGAATAGTAGCCCATATTTACAAAATCGAAGTTCTTATTAAAAAGTTTTTCAATATTGAACGGTATAGTTTGATTATTTTCAACACCGAAACCAAAAATAAAAGAATCACCATAAATAAAAAATTGCTCACGATCATCCAATTCCGTGTCTCTCATACCTAAACTATTAGTCTTTACTGTTACATCAAATGATGCATTAGAGTATAAGAATCTTCCAGTAAAATTCTTTTTTAAAGAAAATTCTGTATTTACATGATTATCAAAATGATTAATAATTATTTTTTGGGGAGCATACTGATAGGGAAGATTCGGTTTTAATACTTGTCCTATCAGCTCAAAAATAACTAATAAGATAAAAGAGTAAAAGATAATGAAAAAGAATGTTTTATTCATTTTTTCTTTATTTTAATGAAAGTTCTTAGATAGTTATAGCCGTAAACTGTTAATAGAAAAAGCAGTCCCTCGATAGGAAGTCTGGATCTGGCGTGACCGTTAAAAATTACGATTAATAGTGAAAAAGAAATAAATAATAGAATTGCCAAATATTTATGATCTTTTATTTTTGATAATATTTTTAATAAACCAATAAAACATAATATTTTAAAACAAAAATTTAAAAAAAGGACTATAAATTTAGTAATTTTAGCATTCTCACTAATCTTTTTTTCTAAAGTAAAATTTTCAAAATTCGCAACATTTATATTTCCAAATAAAATATTTAAGTAAGTTGAACCAGAAGAAAAGAAGAATTTCATTGTTGATTTGCTCCATAACTCCAAATAAGATGTCAAAGGGTAAGAAAATAGTTTTTTTAGATAATACTTTCTATACCAATTCATCTTATCAATTTTTGTAATTGAATCTTCACCTTTTGATATTTGATTGAATTTTTCGTTTGCCTCATGCTCAATCTTATTATCATGGAGATTATTCAAATCTATTTTATCTCTAATAATTGTGGATTCTAAAAGCGTTATATTCCAGGATAAATGCTCTAATTCTTTTTCACTAGCTCCAATATTTTTTGATTCTGAATTTTTTTTTTCAAATGCCCACGGACCGTATGAAATAATAATTGCAAAAAAAAATATAAAAAAAGATTTAATGGTAAATCTATATTTTTTATTTTTAAACACCAGAAAGAACATTAAAAACATTATTACAAATATTAAATATATTCCCTCATATCTTGTTAATGAAGCAAACCCTAAAAATAAACCACATAAAAAAATCGAATCTAATTTTTGGTCCGAATACCATTTTAAATAATAAAAAAAAACAATAGTCAAAAAAAAACTATATATTGTCTCAGTTAGAATAAAGTTCATATGTGCTATAAGATTAGGATTCAATAAAACAAGAGAGAACACTATATAATCTTTCTTGTTAAAAAATATCTCATAAATATTTTCAGCTACCATTGCTATCCCCAATGCTAAAAATAATTGAAAAACAATGATTGTCATAATATTCAAACCTAAATAATTTTTAATAATATTTATTAGAACTAAATATAAAGGTGGTTTCTCGAGACTAACCAAAGCATTCAAATAATCTTTTCCAAAGTTTAATCCATCAACTATTGATAAAATATTATATCCATCGTTAATAATTCTACTTTCTACATCCACCGTGAAAAGAAAATATGAATTCAAAAACAAAAAAATTAAAATTGAGAAATACGCTAAATTTTTATTATTATTCATTTAAAACTTGTCTAACATAATTTGAATATTGATTTCTCTTAGATAAATTTTTAATTATCTCGCTTTTTGTTAGATATCCAAGTCTATAAGAGATTTCTTCAGGACAACCAATCTGTATGCCTTGTCGTTCTTGGATTGATTTTACAAAAGTTGATGCATTATATAGTCCATCAATTGTTCCAGCATCTAGCCAAGCATAACCTCTTCCCAATTTTTCAGCAAATAGTTCACCATCTTTAAAATACATTCTATTTATATCAGTAATTTGTAATTCAGAATTTATTGTTGGTTTTACTTTTTTAGCATATTCAACCACTTTGTTATCATAAAAGTAAAGACCAATAACTGCATAGTTAGATTTAGGTTTTTTTGGTTTTTCAACTAAAGAGATTACTTTACCCGTTTTATCAAATTCAACAACTCCATAATCTTCCGGGTTTTTAACTCTATAAGCATAGACTTTAGCACCTCTATGATTTGTTCTAGATTTTTTTAGATTTGTCATTAAGGAGTCACCAAATAAAAGATTATCTCCCAGCACCAATGCAACATTTTGATTTCCTATAAATTTTTTACCTATCAAAAATGCCGCTGCTATTCCATTTTGTATATGTTGTATTTCATAACTCACCTTAATTCCAAGTTTTGAACCGTCGCCAAAAAGTGTTTTATATGCCTCTAAATCCCTACTCATGCAAATTATAAGAATATCCTTTATACCAGCCATCATCAGTAAAGTTAAAGGATAGAAAATCATAGGCTTATCATAAACTGGTAACAATTGTTTACTTGTTGATATAGTTATAGGATATAATCTTGATCCATATCCACCAGCTAAAATTATGCCCTTCATCTTTTCTCTCCTAATCCTATTCTTAAATTATATCCCTTTTTTATTTTTTTCTTCCACCATTCTTCATTTTTAATATACCAATCTATTGTTTGTTTGATTCCAGAAGTAAAATCAAGTTCATTCTTCCAGCCTAATTTTTTTAATTTATTAGAATTTATAGAATATCTAAAGTCATGACCAGGTCTATCTTGTACAAATTTTATCAATTTTTTATAAGATTGTTTCTTAGGTCTTATTTCATCTAAATAATTACAAACAATATTCGCCAAATCAATATTACAAATCTCTTGCCCACTTCCTATGAGATATCTTTGACCAGTTTGACCATTAAGCATAATTTCAAAAAGAGCTTTACAATGATCATTCACGTGAATCCATTCTCTAATATTTTTGCCAGATCCGTATATTGGGATATTTTGATTTGTAAGGGCTTTACTTATTGAAAGAGGAATAAATTTTTCAATTAATTGCCAGGGTCCATAATTATTACAGCAATGTGTAATTATTACGGGGATATTATAAGTATTATACCAGGAAAATACCAAATGATCTGCTGCGGCTTTTGAAGCTGCATAAGGTGATTGTGGATCATATTTATTTTTTTCACTAAATTTACGGTCCTTTAGGCCAAGTGAACCAAAAACCTCGTCTGTTGAAATGTGGATATAATTTTTAAGTCTTTTTTTTGACCTTAATCCCTCTAAAATATTTACAGTACCATTTATATTAGTTTTTACGAATATATCTGAACTATCAATTGATCTGTCGACATGAGTTTCAGCGGCAAAGTTTATTACATAATCAAAATCATGTTTAGAAAAAAGATTTATTATTTTTTTTTTATCATTAATATTTATTTTAAGAAATTCTATATCATTAAGTACGTGCTCTATTCGTTTCAAATCTGAGGCATATGTGAGGCAATCTACTACTGTTGTTTTAAAATTTCTAGATACTGCTATATCTACAAATTTTGAACCTATAAAACCAGCACCGCCCAGTACTAAAATTTTATTTTGAAAATTCTTTTTCATAAATTGGTAGTATTTCACTCCAGTCATATTTCAATGAAACTTTTTTAGAATGATTGCCTAACGTCTTAAGCCTCTTTGAGCTAGTATTCAAAATTTCCATTATTATCTTTTTCATTCTTTCATGAACTTTTACCTTATCTCTAATATCTATCAGCCAACCATTATCATCAAATAGTTCTACGTTACCCTTTTCATTCGATATTACAATAGGTAAGTTATAACTCATTGCCTCTATAAGTGCTAAAGAGTTTCCTTCTGGAAAAGAGGGAAAAAAATAAATATCAGAATTAATATAATATTTTTTAAGATCTTTATGATCAATTCCATTTATAACCTTCACGTTATTGCTTAAGTCATTATTTTTTATAAAATCATTTATTTTATTAAGCTCAGGACCATTCCCTATGATCGTAAAAGTAATTTTATTTAAGTACTTACGTTCAAGTAATGTCAAAGCTCTAAGAATAATAAAAAATCCCTTTCTTTCTACAAGTCTTCCAACAATTAGAAAGTTATAATTTTCTTTCTTTTTTCGTAATTGATTGAATTTAAACTTTGTTGATGAACCATTTCTAATTTTTATAAAATCATAAAGTTCATAAATTCTGTTGTATTCATTCTCTAGCCCCTCAGCAACAAATACTTTATTAGCTTTCTTCACAATAAACTTAGTAAATGGTTTAAGAATAAGAAGTATTTTGGAGAATTTTGATCTTGTGGTGTATAGGTCAGCTCCACCTACAAAAATATAACTTTTATAACCAAATAATACTGAAGCAATGTAACCAATGAGTCCACTTGGAACAATGAATAATGAAAAGACTCTTTCATATCCATCTTTATCCATTTTAATCAGTTTGAATAAACCATTAAAAAAAAACAATACTAAACTTATTAAACTGGAACTCCCTAAATTATCAGCTAAACAATTTACCCCAATAACTTCTAGGTTTTTACTTTGTTTTAATTTTCGCTGTTGCTTGTAATTACTAGTGATTAATTTTATTTTAAATTTTTTTTTTAATAAAAATTGAATTATCTCATTTAACAAAATAACTCCACCAGATCTTACTGGTAAATATTCATGAGATATTATAATTATTTTTTTCATTTAAACCTCAACTTGTTTAAATTACTAATACTTAAACATAATCCGCTAAACAAACCCAAAAAAAGATATACAAAATATACTGCAGAGGATAGAGCTAAAATATTTTCAAATTTATTATTTTGGATGTCTAAATAATACCACATGAATAGTTCAGAAACTCCTCTTCCATGGATTGTGATTGGAAGAACATTTGCTATTTCAAGTAAGGGTGTAAGAAATCCAAAGGTTATAAATTTATTATCAAATCCAAGATCAATTGCCACAACATATAACATGATTATAGAAGTGGTGATTGTAGTCAAAGCAACAAAATAGATTTTAAAGAAAAAGAATTTATCCTTTTTTACATTTGTCGAAAATTTAATTATTTCATTTATTAACGAAATACATTTATTAAGAAATCTACTTTTAGTTTTTTTTTTATTAAAATATTTTTGATAATTGCTAAAAATAATATCTAAAAGAGATAGCACAATGTAGGAAAAAGAAATTGTAATAACAATTGAAAATAAGGGATTTAATAAAATAAAATAAAGCCAAAAAAAAAGGAAAATTATCAAAAGACAAATAAAAAAATGATACCTTGTATAAATTATAGAACTTATGAGTTTTTGCTTGTCTAGTTGGTTAAGTCTTTTATATTTAAAATAATCACTTCCGACTCTTCCAGGAATAAAAATATCAAAGAAAAAACCCAAAAAGTTAATTTTTTGAATTTCAATAAATTTTAAGTTCATCTTATTTTTTTTTAAAATAAAAAACCACCTTGTGGCTTGTAAGAACATACATATCGACATAGATAAAAATAAAATTAAAATAGTCTGAATTCTAATCTTTTGTAATACATGAAGAAAAATATTAATATCAATAAATTTGATTATCACCATTAGAAGGAGTATAATCATTAAAAACTTAAAAATATTTATCACTTTTTTTCAATTATTAATTGCGCAAGTATTCCAAAACTAATTAACTGTACACCAAGAAAAATTAACACAATTACAAGATTTGAGTTTTCAATTGGCTTTGTTGATAATCCCAAAAAAAAATTATAAATTTGAAAAAATGATATCATTGTTGAAAGAAATAAAAAAAAAAGCCCCATAAGTCCAAAAACTTTCATCGGTTTTATACCAACTAACACCATTAGTAACTGGTACATAACTTTAAATGGATACTTAAGACTTACAAAGGAATCTCCTGATTCACGTAGGTTAAAATTAACATCAACATGAGCGAACCTCATTTGTTTATGATATGCATCAAGTAAAATTTGTTGTGTATAATTATAATCTCCCGGTATTCTAAAAATATCCAAGTAATTTTTATTAATTGCGAATATCCCTGGCTGACTGTCTTTTAGATCCCAGTTGGTTAATTTCTTCATTAATCCGGTAAATAATTTATTACCTATTCTTCTGATAAAGGGCATTTTATATGCTATTTTTTTAAAACGATTACCATATACAATATCACATTGATTATCCATTATTGGTTCTATTAATTTAATTATATCATTTGGGCTATGTTGTAAGTCTGAATCAAATTTTACTACAAAATCTGAACCTTTCTCTTTTGCTCTAATTAAACCAGATCTCACTGCAGCACCGAGACCTAGATTTCTATGATGACTAACCAAAGTAATATCCTTTAATTTTTTTAATTTTTCAAAAGAAGTATCATTTGAACCATCATTTATTACTATTATTTCGGTTATAAGCTGTTTATTTTTTAGCAATGGAAAAATTTTTTTTATAGAATCTACCGTTTTAATAACTGTTTTTTCTTCATTGAAAACGGGAATTATAATAGAGATCTTTTTTTTCATAAAAAGATTCAAGCTGGTGAATTTCCACGTTTATTATTAAGAATAACTATATCAGTTTGGCTAAAACCGTCTGACCTGCAATTCCTGCAACCAGCATATAAAGGTGTTTTCTTATCCATACTTTTTTAATATTTTTATAAAAAGTTATAATATTTTATCACATACATTCAATAAATAGATATTAATTTTTTCTTCTAAACCATTTACTTATAGCTTTGATAACATAATCTATTTCAATTTCATTGTGATGTGGGGATAAAGGAAGACTTATGATATCTTTACTTATTTCTTCTGTTAAATTCAGATTATATTTTTTAAAATTTAATTCATTATAACATTCTTGTTTATGCGGGGGTACAGGGTAGTGAATTAAAGTTTGAATATTTCTTTCTTTTAAAAATTCTTGAAATTTATTTCTATTCTTTAATCTTATTACAAATAAATGCCAAGAATGTGAGCAATAGTTTTCCTCTGAGGGAAGTATCAAATCAAAACTTTTAAGTTCATTGAGATATATATTCGCAATTTTTTTTCTTCTTTTATTCCATTTATTCAATTTTTTTAGTTTCTTAATTAAAAATGCCGCTTGAATGCTATCAAGTCTATTATTGAAACCCTTGAAAGAATTAAAATATTTTCTGTCTGAACCATAATTTCTAAGGCAACTAATTTTCTTTGCTAATTTATTGTTATTAGTTGTAATTGCACCGGCATCCCCCATTGCACCTAAATTTTTTCCTGGATAAAACGACCAACAAACTATATCTCCTTGTGCACCAATTTCTAATCCTTTGTATTTCGATCCATGAGCCTGCGCCGCATCAATTATGATTTTTAGATCATACTTTTTTGCAATAATTAATACCTTTTCGATGTCAACTACATGTCCATATAAGTAAACTAACATTATTGCTTTTGTTTTTTTTTGTAATTAAATTTTCAATTTTTTTAATATCAAGATTGTAATTTTTTGGATTAGGTTCTACTGGAATAGGCTTAGCATTACAATGTGATATTGCTAACCACGATGCTATATAGGTGTTTGATGGAACTAAGACTTCGTCATCGACTCCAATATCTAGTGCTTTCAATGCAAGGGTAAGAGCATCTAAACCCGAAGAAACACCAACGCAATAATGTGATTGAGTATAATTAGCAAATTTTTTTTCAAATTCTTCAAGAACTTTTCCTCCTACAAAAAAACCAGAATTTATTGTGTTTTTTAGGGATATTTGTACTTCTTTACTTAATTCTATCCAACCTTCTTTGATCTTAGAAAACTGAACTTTCATTTTATACAAAATCCTTTGTGATTATTTCCAATTTATTAGTAATTATTCCCAATCCATAATCCTTATTAGTAAGAATAACAAAAAAATTCTTTGCTTTTTTATTTTTCAAAATCTGAATATTGTCTTTTAAGTCAGTATTTAAATATTTATCATAAAAAGTATCTAGCATAAAGTTATCCGAACCCTTCCTAAAAATTCTTAAGCATCCTTTAATTTTGTCCAATATATTTTTATACCTCATGTATTTTATTTCATTAATAATTAGGTCAGCAGTGGTTAGTGAGCCAACTTTAATTCCATGATTTCGATTCAAGAATTCATCGATAGCAGACATAACACCTTGCTTTTTTGGATTCTGAAACTCACTAGGAATATTCCTTATATCACAATATTGATCTTTCCTTGACCATTTACCGTAGACATCGTTTAATATTATACAGTAATTATCTGCTAGATTCTTTTTTAATAATTCCAACTCATTTTTAACGGTAAAATAATTATGATCCCCATCTATGATTACTACTTCAAATTTATTTGTTTCTTTTTTAAGATAATTAAGACTAAGTTCTTTTTTTACAGTCCAGAGATTTTGTAATTTTTTATTTATTCTCCCTGAGAGAAATCTTGGTTTGATACATCCATAATCGTGATATGCAACTTTATATTTTTTAGGGATATTGCCACTCCAACCCATTGGTTCAACAGAGGTCAATTTTGAATTATTTTTTAAACACCACTCTAAAATCTTTATGGTTGTAGCTCCTTCTAAAACTCCAATTTCTAAAATATTTTTACAGTTATAAGACTGTAAAATCTTTTCAATAAAATTATTAAATAATTTGTGCATCATTGTTTTTTTTTATTAACTCTTTATATGAATCAAAATCTCTAATGTAATCCTTTTCATTATAATTGCTTGAAGCAATAACTCCTATAATACAATCATTAGAAAAGTTTTCCATCCAGTGCCAACACATTTTCGGTATTATAAGCGGTCTGCTTTTATCTGTTAATTTTATTTTATTTTTTCTTTTCTTTTTACCGAAAAAACAAAAGTCAAAATTTCCATTTAATGTTAATAAACATTGAACTGTTTTTTTGTGTGCATGATACCCTCTTCCAACACTCTTTGGAACATTACTTATAAAATAAATCCTTTTAAATTTAAAGATTTTATTTGTCTTTTTTTCCTCCAAATATTTTAGTATACCTCTTTTATCAGAGATTGTGTCTATATTGATAAAATAGGGTTTGTAATTAGTTTTCATAAAATTTAGTTAGTTAAATGCAACGCATAAATTACTCATTCAACTTATATTTTATAATTTTATTATAAATAATTGTAATAGTTTAATAATTAATTCTTTTAATTTCATTTATAAAATATCATTACTTAATTTTATGGTTGTTTTATATTTATTATTATTTATATTTTTATCCCTATGAATTTCATAATTTTATTTCGCAACTTTTTAGCTAAATTCATCATACTTAAAAAAATCTATTATCGTTTCAGAAAAGAGAAGAAACCTAATATTTTTAGAAAAGAAGCAAACTTATTTCTTAGAAAAGAGTGTGAAAACGTTACAGGAAACGTTTTACATGTTGGTTCTAGAACAGACTATGATAAAATGGGTAAATTTTATAAATGGTACTTTAAAAAATGTAAAAGTTATAAAACCCTTGATATTGAGGGTGATGTAGATTTCATTCAAGATATTACCAATATGAAGGATTTAAAAGATAATACTTTTGATGCAATTCTTTGCACGTGGGTTTTAGAACATATTAAGTCAGTTGAAAATGCAATATCTGAAATTGTTAGAATTTTAAAGCCTGGTGGAATGTTTTTCTTTTCTGTACCAACAACAATACCATTTCATGGGTATCCTAACGATTACTGGCGGTATAGAGGACAAGATATTTTTTTGCTTCTTAAGGACTTAACAATTATAAAGCTAAAGTCTGTTGGTAAAATAGAAAAAGTCAATGATATTAAAGAGATTGATAAAAAATTAAAATGGTTTTCAAAAAATGTCTTTTATAAAAGTGATTTGCCTGAAGGTTGGGTTGGAGTTGCGGTTAAAAGAAGATCGTGAATTATATTAATTTGATATTTTTTTTAAGGTTTTAAAATATAAATCTAACACCTCTTTTTTTTTTGGGTGGACTATATCTTTCAAAAAGCTTTTGATTTCATTTTTCTTAAGATTAGTTTTTTTTAATTTTAAAAATAATTCTACATTTTTAAAGATTTCTTCTCGGCAGTCATTACCGATGCTACTAAAATAGTCATCAAATATTAATTTATTGAAGACGGTCCTTCTCAGAAAAAAAACAGGTTTTTCATCAATTATTGAGTCAATTATTACACTTGTTGCACTAAAAATCACAATGTCTGATATCTTTTGTAGTGCAAAAGAATTGAATTTATCTACAATTTCAATGTTGTCACTTTTCTCAAAAAATTTTTTGTATTCTGTATGCCCCCTCGTATGTGGTTTGATTAAAATTAAGGAATTTTTCATGTGAGATAAATAAGTTATTGTTCTAAACACTTCCTCTTGAAATATATTATGTTTTTTTTTTGTTAAGAAAATAGTTATTATGTTTTTACCAAGGAATTTTTTTTTTAAATAATTTATTTCATCAAGATAAATATTTTCTAATTCTTTCCTCCATTCATTACAAAATCTTGGAGAGCCTAAAATTTCAGTTTTTTGATTTGTTATTCCCATATTAAATCTCAATCTATTAAGATCATTTTTACTAGGGCATAAAATTAAATTAATTTCGAATTGTTTAAGTAGGTTTGGGGGCTTAAAATAAGGATCAAGATTTGTTTCATCGATATGATTATTTTTCCAATTATCAATTGCGTGAGGAGCAAAAATAATTTTTGTATTTGAGGCTTTTATTTTATTAACTAAATCAATAATTTTTTTTTGATTAGTATAATCAGTTATAATAATATCAGGTGCTCTTCTAATTCCTATTATTTGGGAAAGTTTTTTATACTTAATATTAGAAATTTCTTCATATAAAGAATTTATTATATAACTCTTTGTCATGTTCAGTATTATTCTGAATATTCTCGGAAGTTTATCTTCATTTATCAAAATTAGATAACTTAATACTTTAACCTTAAAAGTCGAAGGAAAAAAATTTATAAGATCTTTATAAACATATTCATTTAAATATTTTATCCTTGGATCGTTTAAATAGCTTTCTTGAAGATTTGTATTGATTACTATAATTTTAAAAAAACTTTTTGATTTCCATAATATCGGTATTATGTGGTCTAAATCATTCTGAGATCTTAATAAAGCTAATATTACTTTCATTTCAATGGTTTTCTCTTACAAAAAACAAATCTACTGCTCTAAAACCCGATTTAAATTGTTGATTAAGAGTTTCCTCTGCTTCTTGAAAAATCAATATCTTCTTTAAATTTTCTTTGGTATATGCTTTGTAGTTATTCTCAAACATTATTCTTAAAAGTTTATGAACATCAATTATTTTTGACTTAATACTAAATTCAATCAGGTATGATTTTACAATGTTTTTACATTTTTTCAGATCTTCTATTAATAATGGTTCTGCCCCTTCAATATCAATCTTTATAAAATCTACTGCTTTAATCTTTTCCGCTTTGATAAATTGAAGTAATGTTTTTGAATCCACCTTTTCTGTTAAAACTTTTTTATCTATAAGACTACTTAGCGTCGTATTTTCTGCTTGAAGACCGCAAGTTATTGGTAGAATGCCGTTTGTATCTGTGATAGCTATTTTTTTTAAAATAATTTTATCAGTATCGAAAGATTGACTACGAATATTTTTACTTATAACTTTAAAATTCTCACTAGAGGGTTCTAAAGCATAAATTTTTGCATTAGGAAAATTCTTATTTAGAAATAAAGATATTTCCCCAACGTTTGCTCCAATATCAATAATAACTTCGGGTTCAAGATTAATTTTTTGAAAGAATCTTTTACAATAAGAACCCTCATTTAATGCAGATCCAATTGATTTTAAATGTCTATTAAATTTTTCAAAACTTAATCTTATATCATCAGTCTCAATAAAATTGCCATTTTTTGGAGATATTATTATATTATTGTCAAAGTTGAGGTTTCTCAAAATTTTAATAGTGGTTGTGAAGTAAGACCTTATGGCAAAAGACCTTTCTTTTTTAAAATATTGATTCTGAAAAAATTTAAAATTTGAGAAAGTCTTTAAAAAAAGTAAAGGAAATAAATTTATTATCTTAAATATAAAGTTAGAAAGCATTTTTAATAATTGACAATAATCTGAGAATTTTTGCACAAAAGTAACTAACCAATCTCTCAATAAAGTTGAAGTTTTTATTTGACATCATCGATAAAGTCTTAATGAGAAAATGTGATTTCTCATAAAAGTTCATTAGATTTTTATGTTTTATGTAAAATTTAATTTGCCCTGCAAAGTTTCTCCTAGAGCGACCAGACTCCCTTTGATGATTTGAAATCCTAAAAAAAACAAGTGGTTTTTTAATAACTTCATAATTAACATCTCTCCTAAGGGCTCTGATTATAAAATCTTTGTCATATGGTGGGTGTACATTTTCATCAAATCCATGGAGATCCAAAAAAAGTTTTTTCTCAACTACCAAATTGGAAATTACAGAACCAGGATTATAAACGAACCATTTTGAAATGTTTAGGTTTTCAATAATTTTTTTTCCAGGAAATGTACCTTTTTCATTAAAATAAAGCCACCAGGAATATATAATTTTTGGTGGCTTTATTTTTTTTAGCTTCTGTCTAACCTGGAATATATAATCTTGACGCCATAAGTCGTCGTCGTCAAGAAATGCTAGAAATTTACATTTTGCTTTTTTAGCAGCGATATTTCTAGATATACAACCAAAACCACCTTCTTTATGGCTAAGATAAGTTATTGGAAGATTGGATTTCTTATTTAGTTTAGAAACAATTGTTTTAGTTTTTTCACTACCTAAACTGTCACATATTATTAATTCATCAGGACAGGATTTTTGATTTATTACTGATAATATTGCTTCAGTAAGTAATTGATCTCTTTTAAATGTGGGAATTATAGCTGTAATTGTATTTTCATTATCCATCTTTTCTGATCCAGTCATATTTTATAAACGATTCATGGGGATCCACTCTTTTTATCTCTAGAGGGTCATGAGGTATATCTGAACAATTTGCCACCAATGCTGGTGTTTCGCTAATACATTTAAAACCATTCCAAATTTTTTTTGGTATGGTAACTAGCTTATAATTTTCTGGACTTAGAAAAAATTCCTGAAATTTCCCATATGATTTACTATTTTTTCTATGGTCAAATAATACTAGCTTTATCATGCCTTTTAGGACTGCATAATTTAGACACATTTTTTCATGATAATGCCAGCCCTTTATTACATTAGGGTAAATTTCTGAGAAATAAATTTCACCGAATTTTGTAAAATGGAGATCATCATTTCTTAACATATTCATAATCTTACCACGTTCATCATGAATTTGATTAAGTGAATATGTTTTTACTCCAACTATCATTTTTCTTCTATTCTAAAATATTGTTCTATTTGGCTTTGTGTAAAATCATACATGTCTATTTTAGTTTTATCATTTAAATACCATTTTATCGTTAAATCAAGAGAATCGTCAATATTTAGGTGAGGAACCCAATTTAACTTTAAATCAGCCTTACCACTATCTAGCATTAAATATTTTGATTCACTGATTATTTTATTTGACTCAAACGATATTTTTATTTTTTTGCCTAGTTTTTCATTTGCCTTAATTATTAATTCTTTCACTGTAATTTGTTGATCTTTTGATGGTCCAAAATTCCATGAACTGTAATACTCTGATTTTTTTTTAAGAAGTTTCAACGTTAAATCTAAGCAACCTCTTAAAGGTTCTAGGACGAATTGCCATGGTCTAATGGAGTTAGGTTGTCTAAGGATCATATTTTTTTTTTGTATTGATCTTATTAAATCAGGTATTATTCGGTTTTTTGCAAAATCTCCCCCACCGAAAACATTTCCAAACCGAACTGTTGCAGCAGGTAAATTTTTAAAAAAAGAATTTTTGTATGACCAAAATAATATTTCTTGACATGCTTTTGAAGCACTATACGGATCTTTTCCACCTAATCTATCTGTTTCAATAAAAGACTTTTTTTTTTTCTTTATTTTCGTAACATTTATCAGAGGTAAAAAAAATTAAAGCACTAGCTCCATTATACTCTTTAAGAATCTCTAACAAGTTTGCCGAACCAATCAAATTTGTAAGATACGTTTCTCTTGTTCTGACAAACGAATCATAAACTAAAGATTGAGCTGCTAAATGAAAAATTATTTGAGGTTTTTTTTTAATTACTACACTCTTAATTTTTTTATATTCGCAAACATTTCCTATAATATGATCAATCTTGTTTTCTAAGTTTGTTGAGTTAAACAAACATTTTTTTTGTGGAATTGACTTGGAGTAACCAGTTATTTTTGCACCAAAGTTTAATAATATGTTAGTGAGCCACGACCCAATAAATCCTGTATGGCCGGTTATAAGAATTCTTTTATTTTTAAAGAAAGATTCGTAGTAATTTTTCAATCTTTGCAGTCCAATTTATATCAATAAGGTAAATTTCTATTTTTTTAGGAATTTAATATTACAGTGATTTTTATTAAGATACTCATAATCTCGAGGTGTATCCATAGCATGCCAAAAACCTTTATGATTAAATACTATCATTTGGTTATCCTTAGCAATTTTTGTCATCGGCGCTTCTTCAAACATCTGATCATCATCAGAAAGATAGTCAAATATTTTTTTATTACATACGAAGAAACCTCCAGAAATCAAATTGTTTTGTTTGTTACTTTTTTCTGTAAATGCTTTGACTTCATAATTTTCGTCATGGATTATTTCACCAAATCGTCCAGGAGGCACAACTCCAGTTATTGTCATGATTTTTTTGTTATCTTTATGAAATTTAAAAAGTTCATTGAGATCTATATCAGAAATCCCATCTCCATATGTTAGAAAAAAATCATCATTATTATCTAAATATTTCTTAATTTTTTTTACTCTTGTTCCTGTCAATGATTGTAAACCAGTTTCAGCAAATAAAATTTTCCATTCTTGTTCAATAATATTATCAAAAAAAGTAAGTTGTGGTTCTTTAGAAAGTTTTATTTGGAAATCATAATTATACATATGCAAATTAAGAAAA
>MDTG01007170.1_pt1 | contig 18583 bp, 15 predicted proteins | sample 811421 | NCBI WGS metagenome assembly MDTG01 (sample SAMN05326645, study PRJNA326480) | marine metagenome | isolation source: seawater | place: Pacific Ocean: South East | collected 2011
ATATTTTAAAAAAGATTTTGAATGTATTGAAAAGTTATATAATCTAAATTTAATAAATAATGATCAATTTAATTCTTTAATGTTTAACCATCGTCGTCATTATCAGCCCTGATCTGCAATTCAAATTCAGTAGGATTAAATGTTCCATTTATTATTGGTAATACATATTCACGATCCGCTTGCCATTGAGATTGTGGGCCAACCAGGCTACCATTAACATGTAATCCATAATAGTGCCGGTTGTACTGGGTAATGAAACCAGTAAGACGATACGTTACACTTGTATCTAAGTATACAGAAGTATCACTATTTCTAGGTATGGGGAGTGATGAGCCATCACTACCCAACAAAAAACCTTCCGTCCACTCGGTTAGGGCAGAGTTAGAGTGGGGGCGAATATGTACAAGTACCGACGATGACGACCCCAATGAATAATATAATGAACCGTTTTCATAATAAATAACATTCATAGGTATTGTTGGATGAGTTTTCCCTGTTAGGTTTGAAACTGCACTAGCACCTGTATCACCTTTATCACCTTTTGGACCTTGATCACCTTTATCACCTTTTGGACCTTGATCACCTTTATCACCTTTTGGACCTTGATCACCTTTATCACCTTTTGGACCAGGAACTGTACTATCCGTACCTGGATTACCTTGATCACCTTTTGGACCTTGATCACCTTTTGGACCTTGATCACCTTTTGGACCTTGATCACCTTTTGGACCTTGAGGTCCTATAGCGACTTCTTCTATATTTTGTCCCTTTATGAAAATTGTTTCAGCACTAATAGTATTAACTACTTCTAAATTATTAGCAATTGATATATCATGCACTTTCAATTTACTTATATCTACATTACTTAATGATGTATCGCCATATTTTACTATTAAATTATAATTATTAATTAAATTACTACTTAAATTATTAAAATTAATAGTTAAACTATCTACATTATTAGTTAAACTAGTTACATCATTAGATATATCACTGAAATTTATATTATTTACAATTAAATTATTACTTATTGTTAAATTTGTAGCTTCAAAACTTATATTTGTTACAAAAGCATCTTTACTTGAATTATATAAAATATGTTTATTTCCTGAAATTTCTAATCCTGCATTGTCAGTATCATAAATATTTGTTGCATTGCTAGCTAATAATATTGTTTTATCGCTTATATCTACTATTGTTGAATTTATAATTGTAGTGCTACCATCTACTATTAAACCACCTCTAATTCTTACTATTCCGTCATTACCAATTGGTGATGGATCAATTACTAATGGTGATGGTCCTTTTAACTCTCCGTTTAATGTTAAATTATTTAATGTTAAATTATTTAATGATGCATTACTATTTTCAACAATTAAATTATAATTAGTTATTAAATTACTACTTAAATCGTTAAAATTACTACTTAATTCGTTAAAGTTGCTGCTTAATTCAATAAAGTTACTGCTTAAATCAATAAAATTAGTACTTAAATCAATAAAATTACTACTTAAATCGTTAAAATTAGTGCTTAAATCAATAAAATTAGTACTTAAATCAATAAAATTACTACTTAATTCGTTAAAGTTGCTGCTTAATTCAATAAAGTTGCTGCTTAATTCAATAAAGTTGCTGGTTAAATCAATAAAATTACTACTTAAATCATTAAAATTGCTACTTAAATCAATAAAATTACTACTTAAATCATTAAAATTGCTGCTTAAATCATTAAAATTGCTGCTTAAATCTATAAAATTAGTGCTTAAATCGTATAAATTGCTGCTTAAATCAATAAAATTAGTGCTTAAATCGTAAAAATTGCTACTTAAATCGTTAAAATTGCTACTTAAATCATTAAAATTGCTGCTTAAATCATTAAAATTAGTGCTTAAATCAATAAAATTAGTGCTTAAATCGTAAAAATTGCTACTTAAATCGTTAAAATTGCTACTTAAATCGTATAAATTGCTGCTTAAATCAATAAAATTGCTGCTTAAATCAATAAAATTGCTGCTTAAATCAATAAAATTAGTACTTAAATCATTAAAATTGCTGCTTAAATCGTAAAAATTGCTGCTTAAATCATTAAAATTGCTGCTTAAATCATTAAAATTACTGCTTAAATCAATAAAATTAGTACTTAAATCATTAAAATTAGTACTTAAATCATTAAAATTACTGCTTAAATCATTAAAATTGCTACTTAAATCATTAAAATTATTACTTAAATCAATAAAATTACTACTTAAATCATTAAAATTAGTACTTAAATCATTAAAATTACTGCTTAAATCATTAAAATTAGTACTTAAATCATTAAAATTATTAGTTAAAGTAGTAATATTATTACTTAAATCATTAAAATTTATATTATTTATAATTAAATTATTACTTATTGTTAAATTATTTATGATTGATAGATCAGTAATAGTAAATTTACTAATTGATTGTCCATCAATATTATCTGCATTTAAATTATTCACATTTTGAATAAAAGTATATAGATCAATGCCGGAAATATCAATTTCTTGAGCAGTAATTTCTTTAGCAGTAATTTCTTGAGCAGTAAGTTTTTCAACTATTTGATTAGTAATTGAATTATATTTAGTAGGTAAAATAAAATTTTGATTTGTATAATATACACGGCTTTTGTTATTACTTAAAATAAATAATTTTCCAATATGTTGAGACCAACAAATAGTATTTAAATTGTTTGGAAAAATTTGACTAATATCCCAATGTATACCATCTAAACTAGATATAATTTTACCAGTTGGTAAACTAGTTATAGTATCACCATTATATGGATTTTCGATTACATAAGGCGATTGTTTATATTGACCTCCAGCAATAAATCTATGTAATTGTGGTATCCATATAATTTGATTATAAGAGATATCTATATCATTAGTATCATTAATAATCCAATTAATATTATCGATATGATCAAATTTAGCATAAGCTAAAAATCCTTTAGAACCAACAATATTTACGATTTGATGTTCATTAGAATAAGTAATAGATGTTAATATATGATTATAATTAGTGGGAATTATCCCACTAATATCCCAGTTAGTACCATTGGGTGAATAAATATAAAAAGGTTTATTATCTTTGGAACCGATAGAAATAAAATTTTTCAATAATGGAACCCATATAATATCATTTAAAATAATTGATGAATCAGAAATATTATATTTTAGGGTCCATGTAATAGCATCTGAGCTAGTTAAAAATTTAAGATTATTATCATAAGTAGCGATTAAAACATAGATAGATAGTTCGGGTGACCATGCGATACAATTGGTTTTCTGAATCTGAATGTTATTAATGGTGCGTAATACATAATCGGTAGCTTTTGAAACTTTATTTATATAATCATATTCATAAATAATAATTTCGTCAGAATCACTAATAAATACAATTTTACCTTGTTCAGGAACATCAATGGCATTTTTAATTGACATAATACCATTACTGCTATTAGGTTTATTATAAGAAATATCAAATGTATAACCATCATTACTTTCAATAAATTTATATTTGCAGCAAATGATTGTTTTTTGTAATGTAACAGAATTAATTATAAATGTAGGAAGATTAAAATTATGAGAATTATAAAAAGAATTGAGAATTAAATTTTTAGAATAAATATCATTACTTTTAATAGAATGATTATTAGTAAGAGCTAAATTGCTATTAAATTTGTAATAATCAATATTACTAGTATCAAATTTAAAATATGGAATTTTTGTCAATGTAGGATCACCATAAGAAGTAATATTATTAACATATAAATTATTTAAAGAAGTGTCGCCATATAAATGTAAATTTTTTCCATAAATATTATCGGTGTAATTAATAGAACCACTAATATTAAGAATCCCACTAACATCAACTTGTTTTAATTGTCCATTATTTCCTATTTTCCAATTTCTATTAGGATTTAAAAGTTCTAAATTCATTAATATATATAAATAATTTTATATATATTAAATAATTATACATATAAAATTATTAAATATTAATTATTGTACTACTAATTTAATATATTCAGATATATTAAAAGAATTACCTAATTGAGTTGTAATAATTTTAGGTCTATAGTTATCATTATTAATATTAGGTGTAGAATCAGTAGCAATTTTAGCTTTTAAATAAAAATTTATATTATCGCCTTGATTATAACAAATATCATTAATTAAAATATTTTTATAAAATTGTCCTTTAATAAAATTAGTATTTTCGCTACCAAGAATATAATTATCTAATTGTATTTCATCGTTTAAAGAATTTAATATTTTCCGTCTATAATAAAGACTAACATTTAATAAAGTATTATAATATGTAGATGTAATATAATTAAATGATAAATTTAATTGAAAATGTCCACTATTATTATATGTTGAATTATAAAGTGGAGTAATATTTAATGAAAAATCATATAATATTTGATCATCATAATTAATTATAATATCTTGATTATTATTATTAAATATAGAATTTTTTATTTGTACAATTTGGTAAGTATTATTATAAGGTGAATAATAATAAAATTCAATATCATTACCTATTGTAAGAGTAGAAAATTTAGCATTATTATTATTATTAGTTAATTCTTCTTGAATGATTTCTTTAAATTCTCCAGAAATATTTTGTATAGTTTCTAAAACTTGTAAATTTTGGCTTGGTTTAGTAGTATAATAAATAGTATCTGGAGGTGGGGGGGGGAAATTATTAGCAGAATCAATTAAACCGTTATTAATTAAAGTTACTTGGCTGTTCATTTAATATAATACAATTTAATAAAATTATAAATTAAAAAATATTTACTATTAAATTTAATGGATGAAAATATAATAAATAAATTAGACAAATTATATGATACAAAGAATATACCAAATATAATATTTTATGGTAGTAATTTAACTGGAAAAAAAAGTTTATTAGAATATTTAATAAAAAAGATATATAAAACGAGTGATAATATAAATAAATATGTATTAATAATAAATTGTTCACACGGTAAAGGAAATATAAAATTTATAAGAGAAAATTTAAAACATTTTGCAAATACAATAATAAATGTAAATAATGAAAATTATTTATTTAAATCAATAATATTATTAAATGCTGATAAATTAACAATAGATGCTCAATCAGCATTAAGAAGATGTATAGAAATATATAATTATAGTACAAGATTTTTTATTATAGTAGATGATAAATGTAAAATATTAAAACCAATATTATCTAGATTTAGTGAAATATATTGTAGTAAAAAAGTAGATAAAAAATATTTGAATATAGATAAAAAAACAAATGAAATATATTCAAAAAAATTATATTATTTAAATAAATTAATAAATTTGAGTAATATAGAAAATTTATCTAATTCAGAAAAAATAAAAATAATAATAGATTTAACATATAAATTATATAATAATGGTTTTACTGGAAATATATTAATTTTATATATAAAAAATAAAATAGCATGTTCAGAAGAAAAATATAAATTTTTATTTATTATAGATATATTTAAAAAAGAAATAAGAAATGAATTATTAATAATAATGTATTGTTTAAATTATATATATATTCGTAATAATATTAATTTAGAAAATATTGTTTCTATTTAAAATAAAATGGATGATTTTGATATATCAACTATAGTAGAATCTAAAAATGAGTGGTGTGCTAGGTTTGTAAACATATTAACACCATGCATGATACAAGGTATTAGATCAATATTTAATGAAGGTTATAAAATGTGTGTAGATAATGACGAAGAAAATAAATATTTAATGACATTTCAAAATTTATTGAATAATATCCCTAAATGGAGTTCAGAAATAGTTAAAATAGAGAGAGAGAGAATAGAGACAACTTCTAATTGTAATTATCTGGATGATTTATTATCATGTGTACATATTTTACAATTAAAATCTTTAACGTCATCAAGGGTAGGATTAAAACAAAAAAAAGTAGATATAGATATACCAAATCTAGATAGTTTTATACATGGAGCATATATAAATATAGCGAGAGAAGTATATTTGAATGTATATTTATTTGAAAAAAATATACTACCATTAAATATTCAAAAAAATAATAGAGAATTAGAAAAAATTGTAAAAGAATGTATATTAAATACAATTAGAGACAATATTCCAGTAGAAAATATATTAAAAATTTATTTAGATCAATCGGTAGAAACAAATGTAGAAATAGAAGAAACAAAAGAGAGTATAGTTGATAAAGAGATGCTAGAAAAACAAGAAAAATTAGCGAAAACTAAAGAATTAGAAAAAGCTAAAAGAGAAGCAAAAGAACAAATAAAAAGAGATAATGAGCTTAATATGAAAAAAGCATTAATAAATGCAAATAAAACAATTAATAATAGTGAATTAAATGGATTAAATGAATTAAATGAATTAAATGAATTAAATGGATTAAATGGATTAAATGAATTAAATATAGATTCTTCAAAAAATATAAAAATGAAAGATACAATTAATGATGAATTATTTAATGATAATTTAGTAAATAATGAGGATAATGATTATGAAAGTGATTTAGAAAATGATAACTTAAATATAGATGATGATACAGATAATTTAAATTTAGATATACAAACTTTAAATGATGATCTTGATGAAGTAAATTTAGATGAATTAGTTATAAATAATAATAATAATACAAATATAGATTTAAATATACAAGAATTAAATTAATTCGTTAAATATTGAATTCATTTATAGTATTAAATAATATAAATGAATCAAATTATAACCTCATCTATTATAAGTGTTATTTATTTTCTTTTAAAATTTATTGAAATGAGATTTATTTTAAAAGAGACAAAACCATTAAAAGATATAGTAAAAGATATAATTTTAGTATTTTTATCTTCTAATTTATGTTTAATCCTTTTAGAACAATATAACTTAAATGATATATTTGGTGGTAATTTTAAAAGTTCACCATCAGTATTTGTTAGTAAACCAGATTTTTAATAGAAAGAGACAATAAAAAAAATGGGTTGATTAGAACATTTATTATAATATTAATATATAATTTTTAGATTTATGTTTTTGTTTAAAATATTTATTTTAATATCAAAAATAAATATTTTATTGTAATATTGGTAAATTGTCTATATTTAAAATAGCTGATTGGTTATTTATTCTCTTTTTAGATAAAATATTTTTTTCAAAAATAGAATGTTTTATAACATTTGTCGGATTATGTTTATGTACTGTTCTTGCTATCATTTTATATAATTTAAAATCAGGATATCTTTCAGATCCATTATTTTTATAAAGAATACTTTTATTTGAATCATCATATACCCATTGAATTATTAATTTTTTAATAGGAGATTTTAATTTATGTATATCATCTACATTATCTATTAAATAATCAAATAATGAACATCCTAATCTACATAGATCAAAACTGTAATTTGGTTCTAATCTTGGTTTATTTTCATTAAAATATGGTTCTGTATTATATTGTGTATGTGCATCACCATCAATTGCATAACTATCACTACATATTATATTACCCTTATATTTATAAATTGCTCTACCAAAATCTATAATTTTATATATTTTACCATAAGTAGGAACTTTGTAATGTTTATTATCATATTTATAATACAAATATTTTTTTTCAGTTTCTTTATATACTATATTATTTGAATGTAAATCATTATGTGTAAAATCAAAAACTTTTTGATAAACTATTAAAGTAAAAATTACTTGTAAAACAATAGATTCCCATTCATCATCACTTAATTTGTTATTATTCATTATATATGAATCTAATGTATCATCGCAACATTCTAATGCTATAGTTTGAACGGGAAATTCTAATATATTTGCTAATATTTCATCATCAGCATCAGATGAATCATATTCATTTGATGAGTCGTCAGATATTTCAGATTCAGAATCTTCATTATTACTACTATTTGTATTTGAATGTCTTGAAGAACATGATTTATCACTATTATTTAATTCGTTTGTTTTTATTTTTTTCTTATCATGTAAATTAGTTGTATATTCTATATGTATATTTGATAAATTATTTTCATCATTTTCTTTATCTAATTCACATATATGTAATTCTTTTTCATAAATATTATTATCTATTTTTAATGCTTGTTTATTTTTTTTTGTATTATTAAAATAATTTTTACAATTATCATTATCTAAAATATTAAATAATTTATTATTATATTTATGAAAAAAATCTGAATCATCTAAATATTCTAAATCATCTTCAATGTTAACTATAAAATTATTTTTTATACCCAAAAATGATCCATAAAAATCTATACCATTTAAAAAGTTAAATTTATTTAATAATATACTTGATAAAAATGAAAAAAAACTGTCACTATAAGCTGAATTATTTATATCTAATATTTTGTCTATAACATCTTTATCATTTTTTATTTTAGGTAATTTTAAAATGTTATAACTATTATCATATTTTCCAGTCATAAATTTAATAGGATCTATTAATGGACTATATTTAAAAAAAATTTTTGTATCAATTGAATTATTACTATTATCTTTAATTGTTCCACTAAATTTTGAATAATTAAGTTTACTTTTTATAGAAGTTAATTTATAAAAAGTATTTAAATTAATTGAATTATAATTTTTATCGTTTAAATCAAAAAATAAACAATATATAGGTATATAATTTTGTAACGTTTTTATATTTACTAAACTTTCATTGGATAATTCATTAAATAATTCACTATTTTTATTTTTAGTATAATTTAATTCCATTTATTTAAATAATTATAAATATTTTTTTAAATTCTAACGATTAACTAATATTTTTTGCGTATTCATTATTAATAAATATTTAGTTATATTTATTAAGTATGACTTTAGAATTAAGAAAATTTGAAATGAAATCTATTAGTTTTAAACCAGATGAAAATAAAGGTCCTGTAATTGTTTTAATTGGTAGACGAGATACTGGTAAATCTTATTTAGTTAGAGATTTACTATATTATCATCAAGATATTCCTATTGGTACTGTTATTAGTGGAACTGAAGCGGGTAATGGATTTTATAGTGAACATGTACCTAAATTATTTATTCATGATGAATATAATTCTGCTATTATAGAAAATATATTAAAAAGACAAAGAACTGTTCTAAAACAAATAAAAAAAGAAGTTGAATTATACAAAAAATCTACTATTGATCCTAGAGCATTTGTTATACTAGATGATTGTTTATATGATGCTGGTTGGACTCGTGATAAAATGATGAGATTATTATTTATGAATGGTAGACATTGGAAAATGATGTTAATTATTACTATGCAATATCCTTTAGGTATACCTCCAAATTTAAGAACTAATATTGATTATGTATTTATTTTAAGAGAACCTTATATTTCTAATAGAAAAAAGATATATGAAAATTATGCCGGTATGTTCCCTACTTTTGAATCTTTCTCTCAAGTAATGGATCAATGTACAGAAAATTATGAATGTTTAGTAATTAATAATAATGCTAAATCCAACAAACTAAATGATCAAATTTTTTGGTATAAAGCTGATCATCATAAAAATTTTAAACTTGGATCTAAAGAATTTTGGGAAATATCTAAAAATATGGATTCTGATGATGATGAAGAAGTATACGATCCTAATTCTAGAGACAAGAAAAAAGGTCCTAAAATAAATGTTCGTAAAAGTAAATGGTAATTGTATTAAATTTACTAGAAATATAATTTAGATTCTATTTATTTTCTCTGAAATACATTTCATATTTTCTACTTTTTTTTCTACATCATTTTCTTTGTAATTATAAACACAATTATGGTCTTCTGGTAATCTATGTATTTTGCAAAATATTTTATCACATTTACATGGAAAATCTGTTAATTTTATTTTTTTATTACAATCAGGATAACTACATTTTACATTATTATCCCATTTATTCATATATAAATAATTATTATATATTAAATAATAATTATTTCAGTTTTTTTTCTTTTTGGTTTTTTTTTGCTTCTTATTTTTTCTCTTTTTTGTTTTTTTATTTTTTTTTCTTTTTTTTGTTTTTTTACTTTTACCTTCACCTGTTTTTAGTTTTTTTTCTTCTTGCTTGCTACTACTACTTCTTGTAACTCGTTTTTCTTTTTTTAAATCTTCAAATTTTGGTATTTCTTCTAATTGATTTAATAACTTTTGTATTTCAGATTCTTGAGATTCTTCTTCACTATATTCTTGACTATATCCTTGACTATCTTGAGTAGACTGGATAGACCCAGATGGTTGTGATGCGATTGCAGGTACACTTGGTTCAGAATCAGAGCGTAAATATGGTTGTATATTTTTATCGTTATATAATTTTTCAATTACAGGATGAATAGTATTTTTAACAATTGGAATTACTCCTGCTAATACTTTTGCATTTCCTCCATTAGGTGGAGGATTCATTCTTCCTTCCATACCTTCTGTAAATCCTTTTCCTTCCTCGCCTATTGATAATCCGTTTATACCCTTTATTTTAGGTAGACTTTTATTATAATGAATGAATATTCTACTTTTATCTTTAAATGCAATAGTTAAATGATCATCATCTCGTTTAGATGGAAAAATTGTAAGGTGTATATTATCTAAATATTTTGCTAAATGATGTTTTTTATCTATTGGATTACCATGTTTACCAGATATATTAATCAAATTCAATTGATTTACAGTTTCAGTATCTGGACCATTTGGTCCTTTAATAATTGTATTATTAATAAAATCTCTAGTTTTCTGTGTAATATTATCAAATTTTCTTCCTGTAGTAAACGTAGAACCAATAAACGGATTAGCGTATAATCTTATATATTCAGGTGGATAATCCATTTATATATATTAATATTTTAAATTTACAGTTAATCTATATTATTTATATGTCTTTTTTATCTTCTTCTAGTTTTTTTGTCTTTCTAATATTTCTCCTAATCCATGATCAGTATTTTTATCTAAAACTACATTTTCACCATCGAATAATTCTTTTCTTAAATCCGCGGTAGATAAATCATCGGTTTCTCCATCACCAAATAATAAATTTTTACCAGGAACATCCATTCTATCAGCATTAATTAAATTATCATTTTCATCAATAGATTGCATTAATTTATTACCACTTTTTTCTGCTTTAGCTATATTTTCTTCTATAGCTTTTCTTTTAGCTTCTTTTACTCTTTTGTTAAATTCTTCTTTATTTACTTCATCATTTTCTTTTTTCTTTGTCATTAATTCATTTAATTCTTTTTCAAGATATTCTACTTTACCGGTTTTATAAGCTTCAGGATGAAAAGGTAACCATAAACCTACTTGTCCGACATAAACATCATGAGAACTATCATTTTCTCTTAACATTTTACATTTCATTTCGGCTTCTTCTTGAGAATCAAATACACCTCTGACTTTAATACCACGAGTATTAGTTTGGAAATTATGTAATTCACTAAATTCTTCTTGTAATTTTTTTTCAGTATTATCAACAAAACTTTTATAATCATCTTCAATTGTTGTTTCACTTAATTTGTTTTTCTCTTCTGTAACAAATTCTTCTAAATCTTTAGATAATGTATCAAAATTTAAATTATATTTAAAACTTAAATAACTTAAAAAATGAGTATATTTATCAATTGATTTTTTAAAATCAAAATGTTTAATAAATTTCTCAAAATAAAATACTTGTTTTTGTTTTAAAATATTTTCAGGAGAAACAAAACTTAAACATACAAATTTTTGTCCTGCTATTGGTGGATCTGGATCTAATAAATCAACATATATAGAATCATTATTATTATTTATATCTTTTACTTTAGCATTTTTATCAGCCATTTTATATTAAAAATAATAAATATTAATTTTAAGTTATTTTTAATATAAAATTAATATTAATTTTAAATTAATATTAAATTTATAATTTTTTTCTTAGTTATTATTATAAACAAAATGAATCCAGGAGTAGGAGAATTAGTGAAAAGAGCTATTAAATATTTAGTAGAAGGTCTAATGGTTGCTATTGTTGCTTTTGTTATACCACCCGAAAAACGCGCATTAAAATTTGAAGAAATAGCATGCATTGCATTAATGGCTGCTGCTACATTCTCAATTTTAGATACTTTTGTACCTAGTATGGGTGCTACTGCCCGCTCAGGTGCTGGCTTCGGTATTGGTGCTAATCTTGTCGGCTTTCCCAGACTAGGTTAAATTTAAAATATAGCAACATTTATGCTTATAATAATTTTAATATTTATCATAACGATAAATATTAAATTTTCACAAAAATATTTTTTTTGCTAAAAAAATTTATACTTCTGTATGTGAAATATTTGTATTTTCTTCGTTAGGTATTTCTAATGATCTTCTTATATTATTTACTGGATTTAATACATTATTATATTGCATATTACTTATTGTATCATTACTTAAAACATCTCTTTCAATTAATAGGCAACAACATTTAATTCTATTACATCTAGATTTTATTATACACATGCAACACCCAGATATAGTACCTATTAATATACCAACAATCATTAATGAATTTGTTGTAAGAAAATTAGATACTACACAATCAGGAACATCAGGCATATATATTGTAATAATATATTATATTATATTATTAGCTTGTTAAAAAATATAAAATTTTTTTGTTTATTTTTTACTTTGTTTTTTAGTTTGTTTATGTTTTTTATAATTATTTTTTATTCCTTTAGTTTTAAACTTCTTATTTTCATAAGGTATATATCTAAGAAAATATTTATCATAATTTAAATTGCCACTTCTTAATTTTTGGTTACGTAATTCTTTAAATTTTTTAGTTTTGTCAGATCTTATATCTTCTAATGTTTCATGTTTACCATAACAATTTATACTAAATCTTTTTAATAATCCTTTTTGTTGTAATCTATTTTTTAATTGAACTTTAAATAAATATTCAGACATACATAGTAATCTATTGACATCATAATATGCTCTATCAATATAAATAAAATTTAAATAAAAACTTAACATAGTATCAATTGTTGCAATTTTTAATTTTTGTCCATTAATATTAATAATATTATAACTATGACATGATGAAACTTCATATATATAACACAAAACATTCATAAATTTACCATTTTTAACAATAATTTCATAATGAGTATTTATTAATTCAGAAATTTTAGGTTTTTTATTAATAATTATATTTTTATAACCTTCATATATTAATTGTTCTTTAATTATATTAGCACTAGTTAATGCATCATCTGATAAAATATCAAAATCAGGTATATTAGATAATTGTTTTCTTTCTTTCCACGGCATATATTTACCATATAAACTCGAAGCATAACCTCCAAAAAAAACTAAACCTTGGTTTATTATAGATTTTCTAACTATATTATAAGTATTATCTGCATTATAATTACTTCCATCATATGATCTCATAAAATCTATATTTTTATAATTATAACCTTTTAATGGATAATGTTTATTTAATAATATTAATCTTTTTAAAACCTTTTCCCATCTAGTTAAATCTCCCATTGGTCTTGATAATTCTACATACATAGACATTCTTAAAAAATTAGGTGGACAATATGATATTCCATTTATTTTAATAGATTGTTTTATTAAATTATTAAATATTTCTTTTTCTAAAAATGTTATATCTGCTATTGGAATATAATTAACATAAACTTTATATGTTCCACTGTGAATTCCAGCTTTAGCTTCAACTTCATGATAACCGTGATTATAAAAAATATCTGCTAATTTTTTTGCATATATTATTGGTGTAGTAGAAAAAAAATCATAATCAGGAATTTCAACATTTCTATTATAAAATCTATCTTGTTCTGGTAAGATATTATTAATTGCTGTTCCACCATAACAAAGACATTTATTCGATCTAATAAAATTTTCTAAAATTTTTATTATATTTTTTATTTCTTCTGATTGAGCTAATTTTTTTCCCAATATATTACTCGCATTATCAACTGCATTACGTAATATATTTAATTCTTTCTCTTCATATAATTTATCTTTCATATATATATATATATATGAAAATATTTAATAATATTTATGATTGTAATATTATTAAATATTTTTCTAAATGCAGACACTCGTAGTTGCTCCTAAATGGTCTTTTATATAATGTCTAACAAGAATTTATAGTGAAACCAGTATTACTGTCATTTAGATATTTTATTAAAGTATTGTACATCATAACTTCTATCGAGTTAGGTGAAAATTTCGTTTGTAAATAATCTAACATCTCATTATCTTTATCATTATGGTCAATAGCACTACTTAATCCTACTATTTGATTTTTTGTATTGAATAAATTACATATATCTTTTTCAAATATTTCCCTTTCTTCTGTTGTTATAGCATGGGAACCACTTTCTAGATCATATAATCTCCACAAACGTTTGGGACTCTCTTCAAACATTAAATTATCATCTTGATGCTCTCTTATCTTTTTCTCTACTATATATTTACTAGGATTCAATTTACTACTAATTAAATTGTCATCCCTACTTATATTCGTAGATCTAGTAAAAGAATCTGATATTAGATTTTCATCACACCCTGCTTTTTGTGCAGCCGATATTGCACGTAATAATTGACCTGAATTTATTCCATCATTAGGATTTATTAATATGCCCTCCAGGTCTTGAGCTGCCTTACATTTTTTATCTGTTACACCATTAACCTGTGCGCTCAACGTATTACAATCGATTAATGGTGGTTTAAGTGTAACACCATGATCTATAGTTGGTTGCTCTCTTATATTTATTCTTAATTTATCAGATTTTAATTTAAAAGAATAATAAGTACCAGCATCATGATGGGATACAAAATGATCTAAATATGATTTCAAGTTTTCATCATAATTTTGAAATTTCATTGCTATAAATTGACATCCATTACTGTATGGAAGAACAATATCAAAGTTATTTATATTAGATCCTAAATCAGGAATAACCATAACAAATTTATTTTTACATTCTTGTATTAGTATAGAATTAGATTCACCTTTATTTAATAATTCATTATATCTTATTAAATTAAAAGATTGATTACCTGAAATTAAATTAACATGTTTAGATAATTCAGAATTACCATAGTCTAATAAATTTTTAGATTTAGTATTAACTATAATTATTACTTTATTTTTAAAATATTCAGAATTTATAATATGATCAGTTAAAAATTTATCATAACTAGCATTAGCTAATTCATTTCTTTTTTTCAATAATTGATTACCAAATACACTATCTATTTGATTTCCTAATTTATCGTATATTTCTTTATTACTGCTCATAATTCTAAAATGTAAATATAATGGATCACTATTATCCTTTTCACCAAAACATTTATTTTTTATACGTTCAAGTACAGGACGAGTAGGTAAATGATTATATGTTTCTTTAATATAATTATTATTAACACTAGAAGCTGCTATTATTGGTTCATTATTATATGAATATATTTCAAAATCTAAACATCTAGCGCCTTTATTAATACAGTTATCTAAAGCACATTCATTAACAAAAGTATTTTTATAACTATCACCACAACAAGCATTATATGCAGTTTTAATATAAAAGTTAAGAGGTATAGATTTTAAATTATTATTAAATTCATCATTAGAAGCTGGCATACAAGCAGTATTATTATATTTATTTTCTTCGGGATTAATATCACATCCTCTAAATTGCTTATTTAAAGTGTATATTACCCAAGTAATTAATATAACAATAATAGCTATAACAACTATAAAAGCTACAAATATATATTCACTACCACTTGATGTAGATGAAAACAAATGATTATTTGATAAAGCTTTTTTTATACTACTAGCATTCATTATATATTAAATATTATTATAATATTATAATATAAAAAAACACATTATTATAATTTAAATAATAACAATATATAATGACAGGTGGGTTATTAAATTTAATTGCTTATGGAAATCAAAATATAATTTTAAATGGTAATCCTACTAAAAGTTTTTTTAAAAGTTCATATTCAAAATATACTAATTTTGGATTACAGAAATATCGAATAGATCAGACAGGTCAAACTAATATTTCGATAACTAAAGATACACAAATAAGTTTTAAAATTAAAAGATATGGAGATTTGTTAATGGATACATATTTAGTAATTAATTTACCAAAAATATGGAGTCCTATATACCAACATACAAATGCAGATACTGGTACTATAGAATATAGACCATATGAATTTCAATGGATAAAAAATATAGGAACACAATTAATAAAAAAAGTTGAATTTACTATAGGTGGACATATTATTCAGAAATTTTCAGGTAATTATTTACAAAACATGGTTCAACGTGATTTTGATAATAGTAAAAAAGAATTATTTAATAATATGATAGGCAATGTAAAAGAATTAACTGATCCAGCTAATTATGAAAATAGATCAAATAATTACCCAAATGCATATAAAAGAAATGATTTAAGTTTTAATTTAATAGAACCATCAATTGATAACTATCAATTACAAATACCATTAAATACTTGGTTTTCTTTATTATCTAATATGTCAATACCTTTAATTTGTTTACAATATGCAGAATTAGAAATTAATTTTGAACTAAATAAACTGGAAAATTTATTTACTATCAAAGATGTTATATATAATGAACCTTATAGTACATATGATGAAATACCAAGAATTAGAATAAATTCAAGTGAAAGTAATGCATATAATTTTAATAGATTTACACAAGAACCTCCTACGAGAGATATATCATTAACTACGTTATATCCTGAAAATAATATAAATACAGATATTCATTTAATTACTACACAATGCTTTCTTGATAATGAAGAAAGAACACATTTTTCTGAAAATATACAAGAATATTTAGTTAAAGTAATTTATGAATATAATTTTATTAAAGTTAATAAAACTTCTAAAGTTAATTTAGATAGTAATGGATTAGTATCTAATTGGATGTGGTATTTTCAAAGAGATGATGTGTATAAAAGAAATGAGTGGTCAAATTATACAAATTGGCCTTACGAAAATATAATTCCAAACAATCTTATAAAATTAAAAGATAGTAATGATTATTTGATATTTTACAATAAAAACAATATATATGATATATCAAAAAATATTTATATAACAGGAAATCAAGCGGAGACAAATGAACAAAATAATAAAAAAGAAATTTTAAAAAATTTTTCAATTATTGTTGATGGTAAATATAGAGAACAAGAATTTAATTCTAATATTTATAGTAAATTAGAAAAATATACAAAAACAAAATCAAATTCTAAAGAAGGATTATATCATTATAATTTTTGCTTAACAACTGATCCTTTTAAATATCAACCAACTGGTGCTTTTAATACTAATAAATTTAAAAATGTTCAATTTGAATTTAATATTCATAATAATCCACCAATTGATAGTAGTGCTTCTAATTTCAGTACTATTTGCGATCCTGAGACAGGTGTAGTTATTGCAACTACAATGGAACCTACTAGTATTTATACATACAATTATAACTTAACTGTATTTGAAGAAAGATATAATATTTTAAGATTTGAAGGAGGCATGGCTGGATTAGTATACAGTATATAATTCTTTTTAGTAATTATAATTAAAAACATATATATAATCGTAAATAAATAGAAAATTAATTAAATATAAAATCATAATATTAATATAAATTATAAATAATATGATTTCAAAAAAAATATTTAATTTTATAAAAAATAAAATTCCAAAAATATCATCAACAGAATTAATAGCATTAAGAAGTGGTAATACATCTTTAGATCGTTCTATTTTAATAGGTAAGATAAATTTTCCAAAAAAAAATACTTTGAAAAATAAATTTCCAGAATCTAAATTAAATGAATTATTTAATAGCTATGACGGAACAAAAATTTATCCAAATAATAATTCCAATTATTGGATAAATTATTTAGCAAAAAATAAGTATTTTAGTTTTTTAATAGACGAAAGTTACGGAGGTATAAAATTAAGTGTTAATGAAATATCTAATATTCTAACAAAAATAGCCAGCATTGATCCTGCATTAGGAGTTGTAACTATGGTTCCTAATTCTCTTGGTCCGGGAGAATTATTAATTCATTATGGAACACTAGAACAAAAAACTAAGTATTTACCTGGGCTAGCAAATGGAAATTATATACCTTGTTTTGGTTTAACTGGACCAAATAATGGATCAGATGCAACCGGTTCAATAGATGAAGGTGAAGTTGTAAAAGTCAATAATAAAACTATGATTAAAATAAAAATTAATAAACGTTATATAACATTAGCTCCTGTTGCAAATTTAATGGGTATTGCATTTAACTTAAATGATCCAAATAATTTATTAAATAATAATAAAAGTGGAATTAGTCTTGCATTATTAGAACGTCATCATGATGGATTAATTCAAGAAACACATCATAATCCGCTTAATGCTGGGTTTCCAAATGGCACTATAAAAGGTGAATTTTATATAGAGCTTAATCAAAT
>MDTG01042853.1_pt1 | contig 18581 bp, 14 predicted proteins | sample 811421 | NCBI WGS metagenome assembly MDTG01 (sample SAMN05326645, study PRJNA326480) | marine metagenome | isolation source: seawater | place: Pacific Ocean: South East | collected 2011
GTCTTCTACTACAAATACAAACCTAAAGCAAATATTTACTTTCAATGTAGAATATAGTGAGTGGTTATTTTCTCAAGCAGCAAAGCATAATATTCCCGTTAAGTATGCATCTTCTGCATCAGTCTATGGCAATCAGCAAGGTATTATTAATCCTTTAAACTATTATGCATTATCCAAAGTAACCACTGATTATTGGGTGCAGGATCATATGGATGAGTTTCCCCTAATTCAGGGATTTCGATACTTCAATGTATACGGTCATGGTGAAGGGAATAAAGGAGATCAAGCAAGTCCTGTTAGTAAATTTGCCAAAGAGATTGAAGAAACTGGAAAACTTAAACTATTTGAGGGTTCTGATAAATTTCTAAGGGACTTTATTTGTGTTGATGATATCGTTGACATTGTACTTAATAACGAGAAAAAGTCTGGAATCTACGACTTAGGAACAAGTGCTCCTGTTAGTTTTCAACATGTTGCAGAATGCTGTATACAAAAATATGGTGGAGAAATAGAATACATCCCATTCCCACACCATTTAGAAGGCAAATATCAAACTTATACTTGTGCAAAACCCACTTGGGGTGACTATAAGTTTACAACTGTCAAAGAGTATCTCCTTGGATAACACGAATACTATCTTCATCAAAGTGTTCTGTACTGAACTCAAACAGTTCTGTGTCTTCCATACCATACATCTGATGTCTCATACCAACAGGAACGTGGAATTTTTCCCCACGTTCTAATATTGCTACGGAACCCAACTCTTGATTATCTGACCAACCATACTTAATTTTAATCTTACCACTTTGAACATAAAAAACTTCATCTTTTTTGTTGTGGTAGTGCCATGAGCACTTCTTTCCCTTAGCAATATACAGAAGTTTTCCGCAATATTGCTCACAGTTTACAATCCATTTTTCAAATCCCCACCCCTTAGGTACGAATTTGATATCCCGTCCTGCTCTAGGTCTTGAAGAAGTCATCCGAATTTACAGCTTTGTCATCTATGTAGTAGTCTGCTGATGGTTTTCCAAGAATAAGTTCATGATACTTACATCCCCAAATATTCAATTGCATTTTGGTTAGTCCGTAAAACTTTTCCCGTGCCTTTTCTGCATCATCATTATACCTTCCCATGCCTCGGGCAGTAAAGTATTTAATGATATGCCCATCATCGTACAATTTATTTATTTTATCAATTCTATCTTTAATTGGTGTAGACCCTTCATATCTACATGCTTCACATGTACCTGGAGTACAAATGGTAGCATCAATATCAACTACATATCTCATTTATATCTTTCTCCTGTAATACATAAGTACCTGGTTGACCAACAACAATTGCTGCTGCTTTATTTGCAAAACGAATTGCTTCACCCATATCACCTCTGGCAAGATAACTAAAAACTAATGCTGCTAAGAAGGTATCTCCTGCACCAACAACATCATAAACATTTACTTTCTGTGCTGGATATAAGGTGTTCTTAAAATAACACCCCTCAGAACCCTTAGTTACAATTAGATTGTCAATATGACAATTTTCATCCAACTGACTATACTCTAAATCGTTTATTTTTACAAAACAATTTTCCTTATTAGGTAAGAATCTTTTTTTACTATCAATGAATACAGGACAAGAAGAACTGGAAACTATTTCTTCAATTTTAGAATAAGTTAGATATCCTTTGTTATAATCAGAAATTACAACCGCATCGAAACCAACTGTGCTAATTGGTAGCATTAATGGTTTTAATGTTTCTTCATTATCAACTCTAAGAATTTGTTGATTTGATTTTTTATCTATAAATCGTGTCTTAACTAATTTCTCAGAATTAGTTAAGAACGTTATGTCCATTTCAAACGACTGTAAGTTTAGACAAACGTTTCCTGCCATTCCAGATTTCGTTTCTAATCTAGAATAGTCCATAACAGGAACTGGTGCTTCTGGACTTATGCGATTACAAGTACCATAAATGTACTCATCTTCACAACTGTCACCGATAAGAAGAACCTTGAATTGTTTTGGTTGTTGAGTAGTCTCCGATTCTGTCGAAGAATTTGACTGATTTGGCATACTGTGAACCTACTACTTCCTTTCCTTTCCAGTCTGAACCTACAACCATTGTATCAGGTCTCAATGAATCTAGCAAAGACTCTAGTTCTTGTTTCGTATCAAAGATATGAACCACATCAACACATCTTATTTCTTTTAGCATGTAAGACCTGTCAGACTGAGAAAATATAGGTCTCCCTACTCCCTTCATCTCTTCTACCTTCCTATCCGAGTCAATAGCAACAATCAAATAATCACCAAAAGAACTAGCATATTTTAAAAGTTCAATATGTCCTGGATGAAGAACATCAAAACATCCATTAACAAAAGAAATTCTCATTCGTTGGGTACATAGATAAGTTTTTTAATCTCTGGAAGATAAAGATACTCAATCTCACTATTTCTAAGTGTATTAAAAGCATCATCAATTGTCTCCACTATTGTATCTCCAGAAAGATTAAATGAGGTGTTGAATACAATAGGAACATTCGTAATAAAATAAAACTCTTTTATTAATTCATAGTAGTTTTTATTCTGCTCTTCAGAGACTGTCTGAATACGACATGTTCCGTCAACATGGACAATTGATGGAATTTTATCTTGCTTTTCTGGAATGACATCAACAGCATACATCATGTATGGAGTTTCTTCAAGTCTATCCATATCAAACCAGTCTTTTGCATACTCCACTAGTACAGTTCCAGCAAAAGGTCTCCAAGTTTCTCTTTTCTTTACTCTATTAACTATAGTTTTTCCATCAACAACTCTTGGGTCAAACAAAATAGACCTATTGCCAAGGGCTCTGGGACCAGATTCACTTTTACCTTGTGCTATTGCTACAATATTACCTTCTGATATGAGAGTAGCAACTTCTTTTGCAGTTGTATTCTTTTCCGATTCACCTGAAAGTAATGTATAACCATACTCCAATTGAGAACCAAAATATATTCCATCAAAAGACGGAATGGTTTCACCAGCATTAATGATAGTAGAAATTACTCCCCCAAGTGCAACTCCATCGTCTGCAGATATCGGTTCAATATAGAGATTTGCATCTTCAGGCAAAGACTTAAGTAACTTATAATTTGCAACGCAATTTAAAGCACATCCACCACTATAGACAATATTTTTTGTTGGAACATTATCAATAACTTTTTTGAAAAAATTAATTATATATTTTTCAAAATCATCCTGCATTCGATAAGCAACATTTTGTGCAATTGTTCTATACTTATCTGATTCTTCTATGGTTCCCTTATTTTCTTTCCATATCGAATTTATATAATCATTCTTATCTAAAACTGCTCCTCTAGCACCAAAAGATGTGAGTTTAAAAGTCATTAAAGAAAAGGCATCTAAATTTGCACTTGAATTTATATTTAATAACTCTGGCACATTTTCATCTTCCTCACCATACGGAGCAATACCCATGAGTTTACCGTTTTCCAATGAAGACCACCCTAAGGCACATGTGGCTGCTGAATATGCAAATCCTGGTCCAATACATTTATATCTATCCACCCATGGTGGACATTTGCCCTCTTCAATAAGTTCACCACTACCAACCATTTTCTGATGAATAAACTCAAAGAAGGGTGTACCATCATCAAGATATACACACTTAATTACACTAAGATGCTCCTTACCATAATCATACATACTTCCTGCACCATCAATGATGATTGCCACTGCTTCATCCATTCCTGAACGAATAAATGCAGCAACTGCATGAAGAATATGGTGGGATGTATGTTGGGTTATTCCACATTCACCCCATAGTTTTTTTCTATAACCATGCTGATAAACATAATCAAGTACTTGGTCATCACGATTATTTAAAATTGAAAAAGAAAGGTTATCAACAGATAACCCAAGTCTTTTTAGTTCATCAATAATCAGAATAGGAACACCCGAATGCTTCATATGAATTAATCTTTCTTCTGAAATAAGAGAATGAAATTTTCCATCCTTTACAACAGCAGCTGCAGAATCATGGTCTACATGAAGACATACATGAGTAGACATTTATTTAACCTCAAATATAGTTTAATTATCACTTCAAGATTGAACCGTGACCAATTTACCAATTTCTGGAAGATACATATAATCGATATCACTAGTTTCCAAAGTCTTGATTGCATCATCAATAGTTTCAACTAAAGGTTGTCCACCAAGATTAAAAGAAGTATTGAATAGAATTGGAACACCACTTAATTTTTCAAAAGCATCAATTAGTTTATAATAGTGCTCATTTTCTTCTTCGGTAACAGTCTGAATTCTGCAAGTATTATCAACATGGATGACAGAAGGAATCTTTTCTTCCACTCCATCATGACACTTAACTGCATACATCATGTGGGGAGTTTTATCTCGACCTGCTAAGTCAAAGTATTCATGTACATTTTCCTCTTTTATGCTACATGCAAACGGTCTGAAGAACTCTCTCTTTTTAACACTATTGACAATATCTTTACCATCTTTAATCGTTGGGTCAAATAGAATAGACCTATTACCAAGTGCTCTAGGACCACCTTCGGAACGACCTTGGAAAATAGTAACAATATTACCTTCACGAATTAGAGCAGCAACATCATCATAAGAAACATCCTTTGTATCTAAACTAGCAATTGCTTTTTCATAGTCACTATATTCATACTGGGGACCATAGTAGATAGACGTTTGTGCTGGAAAAGGTTCTTGTAATTTATGCTTTCTAGCATAAAGTAGTTTTGCTACTCCAATAGAAATACCTCCATCATGAGCAATTGGTTCGCAATGAAGATTAATATCTGGAAAATCTTGCCAATACTTATAATTTGCAACGCAGTTAAGACCATAACCACCACAAACTATCACATTATTACAACCAGAAATTTCAACTGCCTTTTTAATTAGATTGGACATTTTTTGCTCAGTCATTTTCTGAACAGAATATGCCAGATCTTTTTGAACTTGAGTATATTGCCCATCTCTTTTTAAAGCACTATTCTCTTCCGAACAGTCTTCTCTAAGTGTCTCATTAACACCAATATCAATCCAAGCTCCATTAGGATAGTTTGGGATGAATACTGCATTTGAAATATTACCATTTTCATCTAGCAAATCTGGGACATTGGGATTCTCTTTCCCATAAGGAGAAAGTCCCATTGTTTTTCCAGCATCAATAGATTGAAATCCACAATATTCAGTAATCGCTTCATATGCTTTTGTGATTCCCAAATAACTATCGATTATAGTTGTACCCTCAAAGATTAATTCAGTTTTTCTTGAGTCTTTTTGACCCAAATGTTTCCAAAGAGTCTCAAAATGAACTACTTCGTTATCACTATACTTTGGCCATGTTGCTTTAAATATAGTTTCAAATTCAAATGCAGTTCCTTCCCACGAATCACTTTCAAGAAAACTTCCTGCACCGTCAGCAATAACACATACTGCTTCATCAAATCCAGAATTTAAGAATCCACATGCAGCATGAAGTTCATGGTGTATGGTATCTACAAAATGAACTGCGGGTAAGTTATCTTCATTAAACTTAAATAGCTTTTGAATTAATGCTTCATAGATATCTGTTGCTGTCCAATCTGTTTGAGGACCACCTCTATGTGTATGGCTGATGATTAGTTCATCAATATGGTCAACTTCTTTAGAAACTTGAATTAGACCAGCAAGAGGACAACCATCATACTTTCTTCTTGTAATTCTTTCCTCTTCAAGATACCACTTAATTTCACCATTAATCATTAAGGTGGTACTTGCATTGTGCCCTCTAGTAATGGCAACAATTACTTCGTCTCTTTGCATAATAAAACCTCAATTTTTTGCTTTATCTAGTTCTAAAACTTTATCTATAGTAGTTTTTTTAGTACTCTTTTTAGAACCACTTAAAAGAGTATCTACTGCTCCTGTTCCATTAGGAAAGGATGTCTGAGGAGGAAGTTGTGCTCCTTTGACATTATTTTTACCATTGTTAAAATGTGTTTTGGATACTTTCTTTGAAGCACCAATTTTATTAACTATTGACTTCTTTAAATCTTTAACCTGATTATCATTTTCAATAACCATTAGGGACTCATTATTTAAGTCAATACATTGGTCAAATGTCATCCTAATTGGAGAATACTTTCTTTTCTCGTTACCCAAATCTACGATCTTGAAATTTTTATTTCCAGGATAAGAAATATTTTCAGGGTATGTTGAACCAATGACTACAGTTGCTGGTTTATTTAGTCCATGCGCCATATGCTGCCCTACACTATCACACCCTAAGAAGTAATCTGCAGCATTAATTATACCACACCATTCAAGAAGTCCAATACCTTGTGGTTTTGCTACTCCAAGTTTATCCCAACCAGGAATATCAACACTAGACATTAGTATAACAGCATAATCTTTGTTGAGTTCTTCAATAATAGAATACACATTCGTTATCTCAAAACTTCTTCCAGAAGTATCCGTGATAAATTTACCTTCAGTTTTTACTGTACTTCCAAACGGTTGAAAAACAACAACCTTATCTTTTTTAAGTGTTTCTTTTACTTCACTAACTATATTATGACCAGTTATCTGAGTATCTTTGGGAAGTTCTAACTTTAATTCTTTAGTTTCTGGAACTTCATCAAGGTCGTTAATGAGCATATCAAATGCTTGAATCAAATTTGCTTTTTGATTAAAATAAGCATTTAATCTGTAAGGTTCTGGAGAAATAATTTCTTTATCCTTAAGATAATCTTCAAATAGATTTTTATGATGCATAGGAAAAGCCTTCTCCCTAAGGAGAGGACTTGTTAGATATAATTCCCCCCAAGACTCTGCAATAATTACAAAATCTTTATTGGTTTTTGCATGATTCTCCAACGCAGGAATGGAGCAGAGAACTCTCCCTGCTCCACCGTTAATAAAAAATGCTTTATTCATAAAACAAATAACGATGTATTTTCAAATATTTATACTAGAATTAATAAGGTATTACTCCCACTGAACGCAGACCATACCCATTCTACCCATATCTCCACATAAACTAGTTCCCTGACCCATTGCGTGAGTATAGAAACCACCTGCACTAGGAATTTGTAGATAACCTCTCGAAGCACTACACACACACCCACAGCAATTTCCACTTGAGTATGAAGGAGCACACCTAGATGATGCCTCAAATCCATAAATTGGAGCATGGCACTGGTAACCATAATGGTTTGTATCCCAACAAATTTTTGGCCACATACCTCTAATGCCGTATACAATAGAACCATTTGCCTGTGGGTGTGTTACTGTTCCGAAGTATTCAGATGCTGGAATGTGGTCTATTAAACCACAAGTTGCACAACTGCTAGTAAAGCAATAATCAGAACCACTATTACAGAAACATGCACCAGCAGATGGGTAAGAGTAGTGACTCAGCCTATAGGTGTGGGGATGTCCATATGTTCCCATCCATTGACCCATTCTTCCAGCACCACCAGTAGCACATACATTCTCAAGTCCATATCCACTTACGTAACTTGGGCATCCTGGCAGTCTTCCACCATTACCAACTGCTGGGTAGCAGCAGTATGCACAACCACTACAAATTGTATATGAGCATCCAGGAGTTGCAGGAATAATTACTGATGTGTATGCACCTGTTGCTCCAAAAGGTGATCCACCACAACAGCAAGCAGGACCTGAACCACCACCAGCACCCCACAATTGGAATCTAATCTTGGTAGCACCCGCAGGAACAGTCCATAAGCAGCAGTTACCACAATTAAATTGTGGGCATGTATTACAAACTTTGAAAGATTTCTCGGCAGTGATTGGTGTTGTTGATAATTCAGGGATAAAACACCAGTAGCTAGTTGCATGTGGGCATCCTTGCAGACATGGTTCTACACATTGCAACCAACATACTGCTGCAGCATTATAATTACCAACTGTTCCTGCGAGTGCTGTTGTTTCAGCAGTCTTAGTTGCTAATTCCGTAGTTTTAGATGCAATCGCTGCATCTAGTTTTTTGCTTTCATTAAAAGCAGAATAAGATAATACGTCCATTTAAATTATACCCCCAATTTTGTAAGTTCACTCTGAATTGCTACTGGAATTCTGGGAGCAGCTTGCTCTGCTGGGATATTAACATACTTCCAACCTTGAACTCCAACATAATTATCAATAAAAGTAGTTAAAGTATCAATGTATGCTTGAATTGCAGCATCCATGTCAGTGCCAAAATCATAGTCACGGAGATAATTTTCCATTTTATTCTTTCTTGCTTCAGCAGTCTCCTTACCTGCCTCATTTGGTTTCTTAATAAGTTGTACCAACTTTAAAGCTTCAGTATCTATATCATACATTAACTCATATACATCAATCAAACGAGGATTTGTCAATTTAGCATAGATGTCACCATTGTCCATGGTTACATTTTCATAAGTAGGAGTGAAGACAACCTCTTCTTGAAATTGATGACCAACCATTTCTGCAAATTCTGGATTAGCATTTGCATCAATAGTTACCTCAACATCTCCATTAGGTAAAGGATGCCCAGGGTCAATTACGGTAATAGTACCGTCAATAGTATTTGCATATAGTTTAATTGTATCTGGACCTTCATAAGTCCAGGTTCCAGTTACAGAACCAGAAACACCTTCTACCCACAATTCATCGGGTAGGGCATATGTGAACTCCTTAGTAATCATTGGTCTAAGCTATCCTCTAGAGTTTTCCTTTAATATGATTATTTATGCTATACTAGTATCTTGTATTGGATTATGCCTTCCAAGATACGCATACCATACCCATTCTACCAGAATCACCACATTCTGAAGTTTGCCCACCGCAAGAAAATGGCGCCCAACCACCAGCACCTGGTATTTGCATATATCCAGCACATGCAGCTCGGTTAAGACCTGCTCTACCTGCTTGATCCATACAGCAAGCACAACATGATTCATTTGGGAATCCATAGATAGGTGCGTGTCTGACACAGAGATTAGCACCATTATGTGCTTGCGTTAGATGATATGCACCTTGAATACCATATACAGTAGCACCAGTTGCTGACCCATAGAAGGTTGTACAACTCTTTCTGATAGCTAATGCACCTGAAGATTCACCACAATTATAACCACCTTGGTTATTGTAGATGCAAACGACAGAACCAGAACTACATAGGCAGGCAGAGCCTGCAGCCCAAGTGCAATTGTTACAACAAATTGTTGCCAGTGAGCATCTCACTCTCATTTCGCAGTACATACTGGATTTTCCGCCTTCAGCACAAAAGTTGCTTAGTCCATTACCAGTTACATAAGATGGACAACCTTGAGTAGTATTTTGTGCTCTTGATGTATAGCAGCAGTATGCACAACCACCACATAAAACATATGAATCACCTGGTGTTACTGTCATGATTACTGATGCGTATGCACCAGAAGGACCAATTGTTCCCCATCCACAACAACAAGGACCACCAGACCCTGCACCAGCTCCCCAAATTTGGAAACGGGCACAAGTTACACCAGCTGGGACAACCCAAGTACACGAAGAACCGCAACGATAATACCCTGATGTATCACAAACTTTGAATCCACTGTCAAAATTTCCACCTGCTTCAGGTTGAGTCTTAATAAGACTCCAAAGTTCTGGGTGCTTTGGACCAGCATTATTAGCAAGACCTAATGCACCAGCATCAATAGTACTCTGATATCCCTGACACAAAGTAGTTTGTGTAGAAATTTGAGAATCTAAATCTGTAACTTGTGCTCTTTTAGATGCATTAAGATCGTTTAATGCATTATATAATAGTACGTCTGCTGCCATTTTACACTACCTCCGTAATTGATGTCACATGAAAATCACCATCATAAGAAATTACATAATCTTTAGATGCACCACCACTTGATTCAGTGAAAGAAGTTACAACACCTGCTTGAGTACCATGATATAAAACGTTAGTATATTGCATATCACCTAATGTGACTGAAGTAACGTTATTACTAGCATCAGTGGTAATACCAGTCGCACGATCAAATTCCTGAACCAGTGTGGATCCACCACCCCCACCTGCACCTCTGTTTGCTGCTATGCCTAAAAATCGTCCCATTTTGTTTCTCCGTTATCAAACAGCAGTTTCTAAACCATAGACGTTAACAGAAGTATCAGCAGAAGAAGCATATACCATTACGTATTTGCCTGCATTCAGTGCTATTCCTGTTCTCTCAAGAACTCCTTTTGGAGGAATGTTTGCCTCATACTCTATGTATTCGTCATTTCCAGGAGTGGTTGTGTCAGTAAGTGCGATACGCACAGTAGCCGCAGCAGCACCCCTGTTGAGGATGTTGATATTCACAACAGAAGTAGTTGCTGCGGGTACTTGATAAACGTTAGTGTCGGTTGTTGCCGATGGAGCAGATTGCCCTAAGATTCCAGATGCCATTTTACGAAACTCTTTCCTATATTAGTATTTAGTGAACTGACTTGTTTAATTTATTATGCCAAAGGGCATGAGCCTTAACTCATGCCGTAGAAGAAGGCATCTCGACCTACTTCCTTCTTCGTAGTAATTGCCTTATTGTCAATGTATGCCTTGACTGCTGCCTGAGTAGGAACTTTCTCATTACTATTTTGAGAGAGTGTAGTATCAGTAGAGAACTCATTAATTTGAGCACCCAACTGAGCACCAATAGATCCAAGTCTCAAGGATGTTAGACCAGACAGGTCAAATGCTGAAGCATTCAAGGTTGCAGAACCAGTTGCCTGGTTGACCTTAAAGTATTTACCAACACGGAAGTTACCATTAGAGTCAGCAGATACATAGAAAACACGACCTGGGAAGTCTTCAACAACTTCTTGTGTTTGTACTGGATCCTGTGTAGGAGTACCAGGCCAATTTGTTGTTGTTGTTCCACCAGTACCAACTTGCAAGAAGTCATGACCAGTGAATCTTCCTTGAGAATAAAGGAATCTAATCTTAACTGACTGTCCATCATATGCTTTTGCTGATTTTTCTTCAGCAAACACAACGATTGAGGTGCCAAGAGTATCTGTAGTTACCGAAGTAACATCCATAAACTCGGAGTCAATCTTAAGGAATTGAGTATCAGCAAATACAGAAGAATCGGTAACACGTAATTCAGAATTACTTTGTGTTCTATCTCTGAACAATTCAGCAGATGCTACAGTTGAACTACCAATAGAAACAGCAGGAGCACCATTATTATATGAAGCAGCACTACCAGAACCATCTGATGATCTGGTAACATCAAGTTGAGTGCTAGATACAACTGTGCTAATCTTCATCAATTCATTTGCAACTTTTACAAATCCTCCAGCTGCAAATCCAGTTGTAGAAGAAACAAAGATTGTTGTATCACCAGGTGCAACACTAGAAAGTAAAGTTGCAGTATTTCCACTTTCAGGATATATGGTGATTCCGTCAACAGCACCACCAGTATGCCCAGCAGCAACAGTACCAAGTTGTCCTCTAGTTACTGCAACAGAACCTCTACCATCTGGTGCTCTATATGAAATATTGGAAACAACGTAGGTAAACTCATCAGCACCAGTAATTGTTTGATTGTTAAATCCACCATTACCACTACCAGTTACGAACTCAACACTACCACCATCTTCCATTCCTGCTGGTAATCCAGACATTGGGAATGTAAATCCGTTAATACCAGTATTACAATCAGTATTGAGAAGAAGTTGTGCAGTTGTGCCATTATCTGCTCTAATAGTTTCCCCAACAGAGAATCCAGTTCCAACACCAAGAGGACCAGCAGTAACAAGATGGTAGATTAGTTTGTCTGCCTGAGAAGAGTTAATATATCCTTCTGCACCAGAAGTTTGACCAATAAATCTTCCACCCTCATTAAAACCAACACCACTAATTGTACTAGTGTCTATTTTGACTTGAAGACCCTCAACAATACCAGTTACTGGTGTTTCATCGAAGTTGTAACCAGAACTTACTAGACCGTAAGTACCCCAAGAGGAGTTACCTGCGAGTGAACGGATTCTTCCACCACGGGTTGCTGCATAAGAAATATGCGAGAAATAACTAAAGCAAGAAACAAATTCTGCAGAACCGTTATTTGTAACCCAGAAGGAAACACCTTCGTCATGAATATTAGTAAATGAGTCAAAAACAATTGATTTATTGGAAGGAGTTGCACTTCCAACAGGGAATGCTCTGTGAAGTCTACCATCAACAACAGCACCAACACCACCAGTTGAGAACGCAGAACACTGCGAAATATATGGTGATTTAGTGATTGGAGATGCTGGGTTTAGTGAAACATAGATGCCCTTAATATGTGCATTATTAATATCCTGCGGTGGTGCAGTAAATGTCAAAGTTGTGGAAGATACTGTCTGACTGATATTAATTTCTGCAGTTGTTGCATTTAATACGTTGACAATTTTAGTATTTGCACTAACTCCACTACCAGTAATGGTTGTTCCTACAAAATCATCAATTAGACCAGTTGTTGTTAAAGTAGTTCCAGTGATAGAACCCGATGCTTGATGTGCTTGACCAGCAGCAGTATATCCAGTAAGACCTTCCATTTGAAGGTCTTTAAGCATGGTCTTGTCACTCATCAAGAACATCTTGGAGTGTGCATTTGTTGCATTAACTACAGTAGAAACCGTTGTTGTGGGACCACTATAACTAACACCATCAATAGTTGAAATAGTTGTAGCTGTTGTAGGAGCTGCATAATTTACGTCTCTAATGACATCAATTACATTTTCATGAGCATTAGAATCAATGTAAGTACCTCTAGCACCATTACTAAATGCAATTACTGCACCAAATGCGACGTTTTGTAGATTTGCGTCTAGATTCAGAGTCCAAATATTTGAATTTCCACTTGCTGCTTTAATCTTAGTTGTTCTAATATTATCACCAACAACTGTTACTTCAGATGGAACAGTTAAAGGAAGTACTTCGTTATAAGTACCTGCTTTTACGTAAATTGTTCCATTACTACTTACAACTGATAGTGCTTTTCCTAAGGTTGCAAATGAATTTGAAATATTTTCACCAGTATTGGTGTCACTACCTTCTTCAGTAACGTAGTAAACTGGGTCAGTTACATTATTTGACTGCCACTCTGGATATCCTGCAGCAGAAACTGCAAGAACTGAACCACCAGCACCAACGGGCAATCTTGCCGCACCAGCACCACCTTGGATTAGAATATCACCACCAGTTGTAAGAACGTTAGTCTCAGCACCTTGAGTTAATGAATTCCAGTAATTACCTAATGAATCGGTTGCTGGATCATTACCAGTATTAGTTGATGCAACACTGATATATGAGTTACTGTTTCTTGAAACTGCATCACCTAATTCATAAACAGTTGATGTTGCATAAGTACCAGTCCACCTAATACCAGGAACAATTAAATTCCAATCAGTAGTGGTAGTTGGGTGAATATTTGTCGAATTTCCTTCTGCGACATAAGCATATCCACCAAACTGAACAACATCACCTGCCTTATAAGCAGTAGTTGTGTTGTATGTTCCAACTGCATCAAAACCTGTTGTTACTACATCCCAATCTGCTGCTAAGTAGTCAGATGGAATTTTATTAGTGTGAATGCTAGTTGCAACATAGGAATAACCACCATAGGTAACAAAGTCACCTGGTTGATATTCGGTTGCACTATCCCAGGAATCTTCGTATTGGAATCCTCTGAGATATTCTGTTAGATATGTGGTATCGAAAGTGTTGGTGGAGAAACCAGTAGTAACACGATATTGAGTATTACCATAATTAATGATATCATTAATTTTATAGTAAACACCTGAAGTCCAATTTCCTCTAGTGACTACACCTTCGGTATGAAGTGACCACTTTGCTAGGTCAGTTGCATACCAAGTAGTTTCATCAGCTACGGAAGTATGATTAGTGGTACAGACATAAGTATTTGCACCAAACTTTACAATATCATCAATTACGTAAGCGGTAGCTGCTGCCCAGTCACCTCTCCAATTGAATTTTAGTCTTCCAAGTCTAAAGTCTGCCATTTTTTGTTAAATTCCTTACTTAGGTCCTTCGGTGTTGTAATCATAACTTCCAAATCTTGCTACAAAATAGCCATCGTCATCAATAAAATAAGTGATGCGTCTAAAATCAAACCTATACTGTTGATATTTATCCTGCGGGTGGTTTGTATATGTTTTTTCTTCAGTAGTTTGCTCTACGTAATCATTACCATCTAAGAAATCAGGATATGGAGTTCCATCTAATCTATGGAAATCACCAACTTCTGAATCGGTGGTTTTAATTTTGGTGTATCGAAGCATTCCATCTTCATCTCTTCTGAGTGCATGGATGTGAAAATCATTTTGCTGAGAAAATAATTTTCCACCTCCTCCGCCCCCACCAGAGCCAGAAAGCATACTTCCGCTTAGAAACATTGTCATGCGATTAATCTCCAGTAACTACCTTCCCAAATAAGTTCTACTGCCGCACCAGCAACGTCACACACTAAAGGGGATTCAATTAATCCTGTAAAATCCTTAAATGTTTCATTATTTTGTGTTAGCACCGTGAGATTGTTCACGTCCCAAGATGCTTCAGCATCCACTATTACAATAGTGTCACCAACTGCCTTGAAAGTAGGCAAGGTAACAGAGTATGCTCCGTTCACGGTGTCGGCAAAGTACTTTACATTAGTAACAAGAGTGGTAGTACTATTTAGGAAGTCGTACCTAGATTTTTGTACGTCAAAACCACCCAAAGTAGTTCCATCATGCATTCTGATGGACTTCTTATCTGTATCATAAGTTATTTCAGCCAGAGCACCCGTAAAAGACTGATGCTCTGGTTCAGAACCCTTTCGGATCTGTACCCGTTTAGTATTTGCCATTTATAAGGGAATTCTATAAAACTATTTATCAACCTTAAACGATGTATATTTGTGTTGGTTTTGGTGATTCAAATTCAATCCTTCTATCTGCAGATGCTCCGATGAACTGAACCCCAGTCGTACCAACGTATCCAGAAGGAACAAAAGATTCTTTGAGTGCTCCAACAAGTTTGAAAAGTCCTTGCGTAACATCGTATGGTACTCGTCTTGCAAGAGTTGCGGATTGGAATGTGACGAGTGTACCTGAACCCTGATATGTTCTGGTTCTGGATTCCGCAGAATTTCCGTTGAACTTGAACAATGTTGCAACTGGTGGTGCAACTGCCGTAGTTTCTGTTGCTCCAGTGAAGGAGAACAGAGAACCAGAACCAACAAATGGTGTTCTTTGGAAGAGAACAGTAACTGTACCAGTGAGTTTGAAGAGAGATCCTGGTACATTTTCCGTGACAGCAGTTGCTTCTGCTCCACCAGTAAATCCAAATACTCTTCCAGTTCCAGAGTAAATTCTGCTTCTGGATTCTTCTCCAGAACCCTGAACTTTGAAGAGACCTGTAGATTCTGGTGCAACTCTTCTGGATTCTGCTGCTCCTGTAAATCCGAAGAGTGAACCCGTTCCAGTGTGTGCTCTGAGTTCCTTTGTAACTGAAGCACCAGAGAAGGAGAATACTTGAGTTTCTTCTGGTGGATTGACAGTAGTAGATTCTGGAGCACTGATATAAACTTGCTTGCCAAGTGTATCGATTCCATCTCTCTTTGTATTGAGATCGAATGTACCAGAACCAGCAAATACTCTGCTTCTTGATTCTGCTCCCGTACCCTGAACCTTGAATAGACCAGAAAGTTCTGGAGAAGCAGTTCTGACTTCTGTTGCAGAATCGAATCCGAAGAGAGAACCAGTACCCTGATGAGCATTGGATTCTCTTTCTCCAGAATTTCCAGCAAACTGGAAGAGTGTTGGAATCTGTGGAGGAAGATCGATGGTGCGAGCTTCTGTTGCACCAGTGAAGGAGAACAGAGAACCAGAACCTTCGTACAATCTGCTTCTTGATTCTTCTCCATTTCCAAAGATGGTGAACTTGTCTCCATCGGAAATATGACTGAGATTGAATACCAGATGTACTGGAGAGGAATTGAGTTGTAGAGAAACATCTCCAATTTCTGCTCCACGGGAGAACCTCTCTTCCAGATTTCCAGCAAATCTGAATATTCCTTCTTGTGGGGGAAGGTCTACCGCACGAGATTCTGCTCCACCAATGAATCCGAAGATTGTTCCAGATCCAATCTGGGACATCGTGATTCCGATAATAGAATCACCATTGATAGTAGTTCTACCACTACCCTTGTGTATTGGTGTAACTTCGGTAAATGCTTCTCCAGCAAGTCTGGTGAATCCACCACCAACTTCTTGGTAGACAAAGAAGATTTTGACAGTGCCATCGATACTGAATAGTACAGAAGCAGGATTGTTGACTGCTCTTCTTTCTTGAGCACCAACAAATCTGTTCTTACCTTCAACATCGAGTTTGGTAACTTTCTGAAGAACGTCGAATTGACCACGACCAATAATACCAAGAGAGAATCCAATGGTTGCATCTCCACCAACCCTGAATAGTGGTGGTGAGAATGAGTCGTCTGCTGCAGTAAATGTTTCTGTCTTTCCAACAAACGTAAAGAGAGAACCTTCTCCAACATTCGGTGGGAATACTCTTCTGTTTTCGGATTCTCCCGTAAATGTGAACAGTCCACCTGCTTGTTTGATAACTGCTCTTGCTTCCGCAGCACCAGTAAATGCAGAGAAAGTACCAGAACCAAGATAATGGAAGAGGATTTTGTTGACCGAAGCACCTTCGATATTGAAGAGTACAGTTGGTTGTTCCGCATTTGTTGTAGATTCTGTCTTGGAAACAAAAGTAAACAGAGAACCTGTACCGACGTAATTTTCGGTGTTTTTCTCGACCGCATTTCCAGCAAATCTGAATAGAGTTGCAAATTCTGGAAGATCGATAGTACGACTTTCTGCTCCACCAGTAAATGCGAATAGAGAACCAGAACCAGCAAATGCACGAGCTCTGGTTGTGTCCGCATCTCCATTGACGAAGAATTGACCTGTTGTTATATGTCCAAGATGGAAGGTGGTGAATGCCTTTCCAGAAGTGCGAAGTTCTGCATGTCCAACTTCTGCAAATGTTGCCTTGAGATCGGATTCTCTTTCCTTGACACCACTGACATCCAGACCACCAGAGAACTGGAATAGAGCACCAGTAGATGGTGGTCTAAACTCGACCCTAACAAAGTCTTCAATTCCAGAATCAGTAACTCTGAAGAATCCACTGCCAACATGAGATAGAGAAGCAACAGTACCAGCAGCACCCTGAACTTTGAATAGTCCAAAGGTATCGTCTGTCTGAGCAACAACTTCTGCCGCACCACCAAATGTGGAGAATACACCAGAACCAGGATGTCCAACTTGGAAGTTTTCTGTAGCTCTCGTTCCACCAATAGCAATATGAACACATGGGAACTTATTACCACCTTCAGGTTCAGTAATAAGTCCATAATCATCATGACAATGACCATGAGTATTGATTGATTGCTCAGGATCAATAGAGATGTGTCCGAAGGATTCTTGCCTTGGATCAAGACCAAAGTCAGATACTACCTCATTTGCATAAGTACTAATCTGGTCATTGGCATAATCACTAATTGTCTGGTCAACAACAGAGTCAGCAACGAATCCATAATCTTCTGCCCTAATATTGACAATCGATCCATGGCAACTATAGTCGAATGTGACAGACTCTGCTCCACCACTGAATCCAAAGAGTGAACCAGTACCAAACTGATGGTATCTGACATGTTCGTTGGTAATTGCACCTGTAAATCTGAACAGTGCCTGTGAAACAGACTGAACGACAGTTGCCTCTGACTTGGATACAAATCCAAATAGGGAACCTTCTCCAACATAATTCTCGGTATTCTTCTCGATACCAGAACCACGAATACTGAATAGTCCAGAAGAAGTACTCTTGATAACTCTTGCTTCTGTAGAAGAAACAAATCCAAATAGTGAACCTGTGCCGACGTAATTTTCGGTGTTTTTCTCGACTGCAGAACCAGTAAACTTGTAAAGAGCTTGAGATTTCTCTGTAATTGAAGTGGATTCTGTTTTGGAAACAAAGGTGAATAGTGAACCAGTACCAATGTAAACAAAACGTACTTTATTGATTGCCTCACCATCAACCTTAAAGAGAATCTGTCTTCCAGAATCAACATTTGAAGTTGCTTCAGCACTACCACCAAAGTTACTAAACTTACCAGATCCGTAGTAGACTGCTCTAATTCTAACGGTAGATTCTCCAGCAAATCTGAAGTATCCATTACCAAAGTGAATTGGTATAGTGAATATTCTTGCTTCACCAGCAAGTCTATGTGTAGGACCAGGTGTAACTGGTCTTACTCTGATTCCAATTTCTGCAGATTCGTAAGTTAAGTCTCCACCATCTTCGGATTGGAACTTGCCGAATGGGAATCTATTGGTGGTATTAATATGACCATAATCAACATGGTTATAACCATGAGTATGAATAGATTGCTCTGGGTCAATCGAGATGTGACCAAAGTCTTCTCTATTACTAAATCTTCCAAACTCAGATACTATCTCATTTGCATGTGTA
>MDTG01011304.1_pt1 | contig 18574 bp, 13 predicted proteins | sample 811421 | NCBI WGS metagenome assembly MDTG01 (sample SAMN05326645, study PRJNA326480) | marine metagenome | isolation source: seawater | place: Pacific Ocean: South East | collected 2011
GTCATCACTTGTGGAATCTTTAAAATCAATATATCCACCACCATTAGCTCTAGTCATTTCGATAGAACCATCACTTGGATTTACATCGATCTGACCACTGGAATGAGCTGTTGTTAGAGTAGCTCCATTCCAAAGTAAATACTGTTCTGCATTTAATTCACCAGTTGTATTTGATCCTGTTATAATTCTATTATCTGCGTTGTTATTAATAGTTGCACCTGAACCTGAATCCCCTTTCTGACCTTTAGTTGAGTTATCAGCACCTGGTTCACCTTTATTACCTTTAGTAGAGTTATCAGCACCTGGTTCACCTTTTTGACCTTTAGAGGAGTTATCAGCACCTGGTTCACCTTTTGCACCTTTTGATTGCACATCACCTGGTTCACCTTTTTGTCCCTTTTGACCCTTATTATCTCCTTTATCTCCTTTATCACCTTCTTGACCTTTTTCACCTTTAGAAAGTGATGCTGGATTTTTTTTCCAAGCACCATTAGTACCATCCCAGACATATGTAAAACCATTTTCTGTATGAGTATCCCCATCTGAGGGACTATTTGGAAAGTTAAAGGCTGCCATTTAAGATGGTTTTGTTGGAAAAGTTGCGTTCTCTGGATCTGATTCAGTTGCAGGTAAATCTCTCAAACTTTGACGATATGTTTTCCACTCATTTTTTTTAGTGTCTGTCAAAGGCGAATCAGTAAATTGTGTCCAATCACTTTCTCTCAAATAGATATCTCTTAGATAACGAAGTGCACCTACGTAATCAGTACCAAATTTTTCTTTAATAAGAGAGTAATCGTCCATTTATATTTATTTCTAGATATTTATATTATAAAATAAGATTTGTTGCACCGATATCATTACTAGCTAACCATCCAGTCGCTATGTATTTTTCTGTGTAAGGAGGGTTGCCTCTATGTAGATGTGTAAAAGAACCAGGAAATATTACTACTCGACCTGCTTTTGGTTTTATCCTCTGTTTCTGATATAAAAATTCTGTTTCACCACCTTCTTCTACATCATTAAAATACACTGACCAAACTAAAGTTCTAGATGCATTAGTTTGAGGACTATCCTCCGCATGAAAACTATGATATCCTTCTGTAGGCATTGTTTTTTGTAAGATGCAAGTTGTACTATGATAATTATAATTTTTTAAAAAAGGATACCAATCAATATAATTAAATAGACACATTCTAACTGCTTCCATGATATGACTTGTCATTTGTGGATTAAAAGCAGCAATATCCAACTGTGAATCTTGAACACCAGTATTACTTCTAGGACATATTTGAGTTGACTCGTTCAACCATTTTATAACAAGTTCACAAAAATCATCTCTAACAACATTATCCCATACACCTATAAAATCTTTATTTAAAAAAAGTTCAGGGTCATTAATTTGTGGATCAAACATAACAAATTTTTTTATAATTATATTATATCATGTTTTCATGATATAGCAAAGTGCCCAATATGGAGGTCTATTTTCGTGAGCAGCACCTCCACCAACTGATGAAGTTCGACCTACATTTGACACTGCGTTAGAAGCAGAAATATTATAAGTCTCATAAAGGTTTCCTGGTCCTGTACCACTACCTGGATAATTATTAGCGGACATATTAGAACCATTTCTTAATTGACCAACATTACCTGACCTAAATGCTTGGTGATAGTGTGATGGGATTTCATTAGATGAAAGAGTTACACTACTCGCACCACCATTAGCATTAACAGCATAACTTCCACCTGTACCAGCACCAACTATAAATCTATTTCTTAAGTCAGGAGTGTTATTACTACCATTACACATAACCCAACCTGGTCCTGTTCCACCAGTAGCACTTGAACCGATTAAATTTTCTGCACCAGACCACATCATTATAGCACCCTGTGGCACAATACCAAAACCTGAAGAATATGCGACTGTACCATCTACCTCTAGATTACCATATATTTTTAATGTATTGGATGTAAGAAGTTGAGCGACTCTTACATCATAGTCTTCACTTGTAGAAGTTTTAAAATCAAGATATGCACCACCATTACCCCTAGTAAGTTCGATAGCACCATCACTTGCGTTTAATTGAACATCCCCAAGAGAATGAGCCACTCTCAAATTACTTCCATCATAAGTTAGATTCGTTTCAGCATTTAATTCACCAGTAGTATTTGAACCAGTAATGACTCTATTATCTGCATTATTATTTACTGTAATACTTGATCCTGAACTTCCCTTATCTCCTTTTTGAGTATCACCTTTATCTCCTTTTACTGAAGTACCAGGTTCTCCTTTTTGTCCCTTATCACCTTTATCCCCCTCACCTGTATCACCTTTTACACTTTCACCTGGTTCACCTTTTACTGAACTACCAGGTTCACCCTTGTCTCCTTTTTCACCTTCACCTTTTTGACCCTTAGCTGCTGTGGGTGATGAGGTTGCGACCCATTGTGATGAATTTCCGTCATCATAATAAACATACAAATCCCCCTCATCACTATCCCACCATAAATCTCCAGTGTTTATACCTGAAGTTGGTGCTGTTGTTCCAATATTTACAGAGGTATTTGTTGCTCCTCCTTTATCTCCAGTATTACCTTTATCACCTTTATCTCCTTTGTCACCTTCTCCTTTTTCTCCTACTCCTTTGTCCCCCTTATCTCCTTTGTCGCCCTTTGTTGCTGCTGGTCCTGCAGGTCCTTCGTCACCCTTATCACCTTTATCTCCTTCGTCACCCTTATCACCTTTATCTCCTTTTGTTGAATTATCATCACCTTTTATACCCTTGTCACCTTTATCACCTTTATCACCCTTGTCTCCCTTATCACCTTGTACACCTACATCCCCTAAGTTTCCTTTGTCTCCCTTTTCGCCTTTGTTTCCTTCATCACCCTTCGCACCTTTATCACCTTGATCACCCTTGTCTCCCTTATTACCTTCACTTCCCTCATTTCCCTTATCACCTTTTTCACCATCTTGTCCTTTGTCGCCAGTTCTAGAAAAATTTAATACACATTGCTCTTGATCTGAGGGAACATTTCCAAATCCATTTTGAACACCTATTGTAATATACCCAGTAGAATTTGTGGCACTTGTTATCTCAAAAATTGAAAGTGTGTTATCAGTATTATCATTAGAAGAAACATACAGATAACCAGATACTAAACTATTTGAATCATCCCATGACAATAAATGATCTGATACGTCAACAGAGTTAATTTCTAAAATATCAACATAAATTTGAGATACATTACCAGCATTAGAATTGTTGAATCGAAATACACCTTGTCCTGGATCTGCATTTGTTTGAACACTTGAAAAACGATATCTTAATCCTGCCTTTGCTCCTTGAACTCCTACATCTCCTTTACTACCTTTATCACCTTCATTTCCTTTATCACCCTGACTTCCCTTGATACCTTCAGGTCCTTGTTCACCCTTATCACCTTGATTTCCTTTATCACCTTCATTTCCTTTATCTCCAAGTGAACCTTTTTGTCCCTCTGTACCTTTTTCTCCTTTGTTACCTTTTGCTTCAACATCTCCCTTTTCACCCTTATTACCTGCAGGTCCTCGTCCTCCACCAACTGCTGTAACCCATTGTGAAGAATCAGCGTCATCATATCGAACAAATAAATCACCCGTATCGCTTTCCCACCACAGTTCTCCATTTTTTGCATTTAGTGGAGGTTCATTTCCAACTGTGACAGGTATTACAGTGATAGTCGCAGCAATACCAGGATGTCCTGAAGGACTTTGAACAGATACATTTGCAGTAACAGCAGCACCTACAAAATTTAATTGTGTAATACTACTTGCAACACTAACTTGTGTACCTTCATCAAATATGGTTATTGCACCAGGTATTAGACCACCACCCACAGGAACCCAAAATCTTTGACCTGGAAATCCTGGTATGGCAATCAACTGATATTGACCACCTGGAGGAGGAGATGGTCCTACAAGAGGATCAGATAAATTTGGTTCAGCTTGTTCTAGATTAAGATACTGATAACGATCTTCTTTAAGTTGATCTTGAGGTGTTCTCTTAACTCTGCCACTTAAATATTTTACCATGTTAACCAGTACTATTCTCCAATATACTTGCTATCAATTCCATTTCTAATGGTGCAAAATAACCACCAGAATAACTTTCACCAACATTAACTACAAAAGTTTTAGGACCATTATAATTATTATTTTGTGCTCCTCCAGTTACAGCAAGATCAACACCAGATGCTGGATCTGTAACACGAGGATAACTATGTTCAGTTTCTCTACTATCCATTGAACAAGAAAATATAATACCATTATCAATAATTCTAATTGTATCACCATTAGAAAGATTATGATCAATGTCTGTTGTTACAACAAGTTCTCCAGCTTGTAAGTCATAAGTTTCTACAACTTGCTGATCAGGAACTCTAGTTGAACCACCACCATAATAGACAGCACGGGTAACATTATATCTTGTTCCTAACTTAGATATATTATTTGCTAATGAATTTGCTTGATTATAAGTATGAAGCGAAGTATCTGATGAGGTTCCTATAAAAACCATAATGCGATTAACATTTTCAACCGATGCTCTTAAAATTTTACCATATGCATAGTCTGCCTTTCCCGCATTTACACCTGTACCATTGTTTCGTGGATATTTTTTCACAGCAGTATTTCCATCAAGTGCACAAGTAAATGCAAATCCTTCTTTTTCTAGTCTTATAGAATCACCATCAGTAAATCCATGTGACGGTGAGCAAATACTTAAAATACCAGTATTAGGAGTATATGTAGTTCCTTCTGGTGCTGCAATTGTAATAGTCGGTGCAGATGTGTAACCACTTCCACCACTCAATGTTATCTGTGTAATAACATCATCTACGATAGTTACTGTCGCAGTGCCACCATTACCACCACCTCCAGATATTGTAACTGTAGGAGAAGAAATATAACCCATGCCTCCATCGTTTATGGTCAAATTACCAGTTAAGGCACCAGAATTTATATTAGATGGAGATGCAGTCGCTGTCGCTGTAGTTCCCGCTGATGAACTTTTCTTTGTATAACCCGTAGGAGATCCTACTGATGAAACAACTTCGATTGCAAGAGGTTTTGATCTTTCATAATAATGTACAGCAGAATTATAATAATGAGAATAGTCTTTACCTGTAACACCGAGAGGAACTGAACCACCAATGTGAGACGTAAATGTTTTTGATGTGCCTACAAATCCTTCAATTGATTCAACTGTGTATGATTGTGGTGGATCTGGAAATATGTTTGTTGTAATTCCAGTTTGTCCAGGTTTACAAGTCAAAGCAATACCAGTTAAAGTGATTGGATCACCCGCTTTGAATGGATGAGGTTCCTTAGTGTTTATTGTAACAATACCTGTTGGTTCATCATAATCTACAAAGGTTATAATTCCTACTTGTTGTTGTATACCTTCTATGAATATCTTATCTACAATTAAAGGAGTTTTTTCTAGCACTAATCTACCATCTACGAGCACAGCAGCATCGTTAGGGGGAATCTCGACATTTTTTATAACTCTAACTTCTCTCTTATTTCCTGTGCTTCTTTGTGTTCTTTGCTGAGTAAATGTAACTTTAGGAAAGGTAACACCAATACCAACATTAGCAACTTGTAGATATAATAACAATGCAGAAGTTCCAGTTGGTACTTCATAAAGTTTTTGTTTACCAACTGAGACAGGAACTGCTACAGATATAAATTTATTGACTGGTGCTATCGCCATTTTAGTTTAATGCTAATATCAGTGGAGTTAGTTGTGCTTGAATCGCTCTATTGAAATCTCTTCCACGAATCGTTGAAGTTGTTTGGTCTATAGTAAGTCCATCACCAATACGGAAATTTCCTTTTTGGTCTGTGCTTGTAAACGGAACTTGACCTCCGTTAATTGCAACCACTTCATTCTCAGGTATAGGTTGACCAGCCTGGAATGGGTTAGCTGTATTTATGTCGGTACCAGCACCGATATATTCAAATGAGTGAGAACTTGTTATTATACGACTCAACCTCACAAATTCAACTACTACATTTGAAGATATTGGATATGGGATGAACTCATTAAAAACAACAGTCGATAAACCAACTACTGCTGATGTTTCACTTGCTTCACTAACAGTAAATAAGATTGGATCCATGTCAACTTCCAGTTGAGCATTACCTACACCCGAAATATTAACAACTAAATCTTGACCAGGTAAAAAGTTTCGACCACTGTTTATAACATCAACAGAGGTTATCGTTCCTGCAGCACTCACATTTGGAGAAAATTCTGGCAAAATTGATTCTGGACCTTCAGGTGTAGCAGGAATACCACTCGAATCAACTAAAGAAATAATCGGTGGTGCAGCAGCAGTGTAATCACCATCATTACCTCCATTAATAACTCTAATACCCCTAACGAGTTCTAATGGTTTTGTGATGGTTGCAGTTGAGGGACTATCTGCATAATCATTCATATTTAAGTGGAAATAAGCACCCTGACCATCAAAAGGAGTACGATTATTATTTGATTGATCCTGAGTATTAGTAGATATAATACGATCTGATCCTCCAATTGTTGATGTTAAAGTGGTACCATCAAATTCAATATCTCCAAATCCATCTGCCATCAATCCAAGTCTACCAAATGATGAGTTTGAGTTTGTTAAATCACATTGTCCACCAGATGTAGCAGCGATACCAATATCAGAGCAAATTGTAAATATAGAAACCAATTGAGCATAAGCATTATTAGATAACGATACGCCAATACCTGCTTCATTATATTGTGTAAATGAATCACACACCATTGATTTTAAATCTTGACCTAAATCATTTGTACCAGTGAAAGAAGCGTCTGCATGATCACCATTAATTTTCATACCAATACTTTTTGACATAAAATTAGTACAGTTTCTCACATAAGGCGAACGCCACCTTCCAGCAGAACCCTCATTTGCTGGTCCTAAATCAGTAAAACCAGTCGCTGCTTGAAAGGCAAAACCTGCTGCGACATCAGCAGCGGTTGGTGGAAATGCTACAGCACCACAATTAGAATGATCATCATTGATGTTAGCACCTGTAAAACTTAAATTCTCTATCAAACACCCTCTTCTAACATGGAAGAAATCTCTATTTTTATTTTCTGGTATCAATAAAACTAATCTTAAGTCTTCACCATTTATAGCAACATCATCCCTCAAACCAATAGGATTGTTTTCTAGATATGTTCCACTTCTAACTCTTATTGTATCTCCTGGTTGAGCTACTGCAGCAGCAGATCCAATGGTATACTTTGCATCACCTTCAAGTAATCCACTGTTCGTATCACATCCATTTTTTGTAACCCATATAGTCCTCTTTGTTTGAACCCCAGATGGTCTCCAAGAGACACCAATTCCTACGCCACTCGTATCAAATGATGATAAACGATAATCAGTTTTACAGATTCCAACTCCAGTTTGACCAAAGAAATCAATAATTCGTTTATCTAATTCTAAGTCACCAGTTATTTTTGCATCTTCACCAACATTTAAATTTTTAGCGATTCCCACACCACCATCAATTACAGCTGCACCTGTCGTTGTGTTTGTTGACTGTTGTTGAGAATCAACGTCCAGTCTTCCTCCTATGACAGTATCACTTCCCACATTTAATCTAAGAGCAATTCCTACACCACCATCTATGACAGCAGCACCAGTTGCAACATTAACTGATTCCGTTCCATCATCAACATCAAGTCTTCCCTTTATAACTGCATTTACGCCAACATTTAAGTTCTTCTCAATTCCAACACCACCCTCTACGATTAATGCACCAGTATCCTTATCAGTTGAATCGGTTGTATCTTGTATCTGTGTTTGTCCACCAACAATGAGTTTCTTTTGTATACCAACACCACCATGAAAATGTACCGAAGCAAGAAGAGGTGCTGTTGCTTCGGTTGTATCATTAAATGAAGCTGGACCATCTACATTTAAAAAAGCACCGAGTCTTGTATTACCATCAACATCGAGGGTAGCATTTAATGTTGTATCTCCATCAACATCTAGAGTCTGATCAATTTTTACATTTCCGTCAACATTTAAGTCAGCATCAAAGTCAACATTACCAGTTGCATGTACAGTGCCATCAATATCTAATTGAGCACTAGGACTATTGACATTTATACCAACTTTAGACATTCTATAAATGTCATTGTTTAAGAATCCCCAGAAATCTTGTGTTTGTATATCAACTATTTGGGTTGGGTTTGATGGGTTAGGTATAGGTATTAAGTTATCAACACCAGTTCCAAAACTATTAATTTGTTTGAAATTGAAAACTGTGAATGACTGTGCTATACCAGTTAATGGAATATACTGTCCCTCATCTTGAACAAATACACCTTCAGTAAATGATGGTTCAAAAGATACCCATCTAATACCAACTTCATCACGATTTAAAAAGAAACCATTCGCACCTGGTGAACCAGCAGAATCGTAAATATTTCTTGAAATATGAACACTACCATCAACATCTAACTTTAGATCTCCTTGTGCAAACCCATTGTATTGTGAATTATTAATAGTCCAGTCACCACCAACACTTGTAGTTCCAATTCCAACTGAACCTATCCCAGTTACTACAAAACTATCATCACCAGAATTTATTTGAAACTTATCTACTGGTTGAGTAGTTCCAATACCAACCAAACCTAAATCAGTAACATTAAAAGAAGTATCACCTGTGCCTACTTGCAACCTATTATCAGGTTGTGTGGTTCCAATACCAACTCGACCACCAGTTTGTCCATCTAAATCTGATGTGCTTGATATTGCAACAAATACAGTTCCAGCAGCACCAACATTATGTCGCTGAAAAACAGTTAAATAATCAGTTTCTATATCAAAGTTGAATGATGTACCAATGAAAGTTGATACTCCACTTACAATCAAATTGCGATTTATAGTTACATCTTCAAAATCAACATCACTAAAATCTATATCAGAGGCATCTATGTCAGCATATAATGTTCCGTAAACGTAAACATCATCCAAGAATTCTGTTTTTTCACCAAACTGAGTTGCATCCGAGTTATAACCTGGATTTGTAACTTGACCTTGCTTAAAACCTGGCATTATCCAAACCCTCCAAATCCTGAAAGGGCATTTGATAATCCACTTGTATCAATTGAACTTAATTGCTCTCCTAATTGTGATGCCTGTGCTGATAATGCATCAGTATCAATTTTACCTGAAAGTGTTTCTAATTGTTTCGCAGCTTCCTCTGCCTTCTTCTTTGCTATATTTTGAATATTATCAAGAGCACCACTAGTGAATGCACTCTCAATTTTATCTTGTCCCACTTTTGTACCAGCAAATGTACGTCCACCAAAAGTAACACTTCTCCGTACAAGGTTTCCCATCTTAGCATTTGTATTTAAATTTGGAGTGTCTAGAAATATACTATTACACCCTTTTAGTGTTAAATTTTTTTTGGATGATACTACGAGATTATTATCTGCTTCTACCGTTATATTTGAACCCTTTATTAAAATATCACCATTATTTTCAGCAGTTATTGTAACATCACCATTTTTACCAATAATATTAATACAACATCCACCCTCTTTAGTATTACCCCCACTAATTGTTATCGTATCATCAACAAACATATTATATTGACCATCATCGGTCATACCAACATAAGCAGTTTGATTATTTTGCTCCAAATTCATCTGGTAACAATGTCCACCACCATAACCAACATTAGGATTACTCTTGTGAATCATGCAACGAGGATGCCCATCTTGTTCATGAACTGCATGATTTTGAAGATCTATATTTACTGTCATGGTAATTATCCTTGTATTAATATTTATTAGTAACTATAACCACCGCCACCTGATGGAGGAGAGCTGGGAGGTGTAGGAGGAGAGCTGGGAGGTGTAGGAGGAGAACTAGGTGGACTCTCTGGAGGATCAATAGATGGTGTGCTTGGAGTTGATGTATCTATTGTTTCAGTTACAGGTGATGATTGTTGTAAATTAACTGTTGTTGATGTAGAAACTCTAGTGGTTGATGATCTACTCTCTGCTGGTGTATCATAAATTGTCGAGTGTGCAGTAGTAGTATGTGCAGCACCAACCATCTTTGCACCTGTAGTGGGATGAATATGGAAGGGACCATAATAAGGTTCACCATTAACATATCCCACAATACCATCTCTTGGAGTGATACAATCAATGACCTGTTTTGTCTCACCTTGATATGATGGTCTTGGAGTAATTTGTGGTTTAATTATGGCACCAAAACCTGTATTTGATTCAATGAATAATTTTGGAACTCCACTAACAGGTATTACATCAAACAATGCTGCGTTAGGTGGTATGACATTTAATATTCTACCTTGTTCATCTAAAATCTTTTCGTATTCATTTCCAACATTATCAGTAATTTTATCATTAGAAGTGTAGTTCTCACCAGGACTTATAACTGCAACATGGTCTACGGTATACTCATTATCATATGAGTTTTCATCAATTACTGGATAATTTTCACCTGGTGTGACAACATAAACATCAGTAACTTGTTGATATGTGGGTGATGATGGATCATAATCAATCACTGCTCTTGCGTGTGCACCATATCCTTGATTGCAATTATCAGTAACTTCAACTAAAGGAGGAACAGTATATCCCTGACCAGGATTTGTTAATTTTATTCCAATTAGACTACCAGTCTGTTGTGCGAGTGCATCTCCAACTAGAGCACCTATAATTGGTTCCGCTATAGAACCTTCACCATCAGAACCAAATATTTTTATCTGGACTCCTTTACAATTTGATGGTGGGGATGCTTTACAATCTCCAGTATAATTAGGATCACTAACATCACCATTCATAAAATCAAATTGACCAAATCCAAGTAATGAACCAACAACTCCTCCTGGTGCAGATGCTGCTTCCTGTAATGATTGAGCAGCATTAGCAGCTGCCATAATCGCTTCTCCTGTTATTCCTGGCATATTCATAGGACCTTTTCCTAGACACCAAATATTTGTTTTCATATTTGCTGTGCCAGGAGATACACATTTAATTGCCTCTTGTAGTCCAAGTAGTCCCTCTGCCTTCCCTCTCAAATCACTTATCATATCAAATCCTCCCAATATTTTACTTACACCCCCTAATTCTGGACCAAGAGAATCTCCTATACCATTCACAATTTTGTTAAAGATTGCTCCTGTAAACTGTTCAGACATACAAGCAGTTGAATTTTGAACATTATCCAAATATGACGTTAGTAATGATCTCACATCACCTAACATAGTATTACCAACTGCTTCCATAACACAAGGGAATTTCTTTTGTAATGCTGCTACAGGATTTACCATCGCAGTTTGTGCTGCTTTACCTGCTTTTTTTGCAATCGCTGTATTCTGTGTTGCTGCAAGCACTGTTCCAAATACATTTGAATATAATGTATCAAGTCCAGTATTTAATTTTGGAATAAGGGATTCCATTGCAGAATTTGTTAAATCTCCAGTAAATAAATTAGAGATTCCAGTGATTTTTTTTGAATAATTTGATATAAGTTTATTTTTTAAAGAACCTGTTGCAGTAGCATATGCCTTTGTTGCATTACTTAAATTTGTTTGTATTTCAGTTTGTGCTGGTGTCCCCGCCAAAGATACGCACTGACCCATTACATCTGATGTTGACCGATACTCTTTACCTGTTTGTTCTTTTAAGTTATCAATTAATTTTTTATCTGCATTTATTATTGGTGAATTTGATTCCTGACTATCATCACCAGATTCATTCTTTACAATAACTTTATTACCAGGTTCTGTTTCGGGGGTATATCCAGAAAATGGGACAAAAGGTGATGGAGGTTCTTTATTAACAGTATATCTTGAATTACCTATCACACCAAATATAACTGGTTGCTGTGCATCATCTCCATCTAGAAAGAAACCAACAACAATATCACCTTGTGTTACCCGAATTTTTTTCTTTGTTCCACCTTTTCCTGAACCATGATTGGTTGGAAGAAGAACAGTTGCCCAAGGTAAATCTTCATCAGCAAGTTCTGTCGTATTTGGTGGATGATAACCCATAATACGAACTCTAACACGATTACCCCAAGCTTCAGGTTGCTTGCTCCATTGAAGTAACCAAGTTTTCGCAGGTGGTATTTGTCCTATCCACCAACGGAATCCATCTTTACCTAGAAAATTACTTTTTAATAGAAGATTTTCAATCATTTATCCTTTTTCCCCATAGTATCTCTAATTAATTTCAATTTAGTAAATGAACCTTTATTGTCATAATAATGCACTAACTCTTTAATCATATATAGACCACTTTGCTCATTATCTCTTACTTTAACTTTGTCTGTAGTTATCTTAGCAAAGTTCATTTTAATAATACTTCCCGCAGTAAGTTGAGTATTAAGTGGAATCGTTGCAGTGAGAATTTGAGTAAAAATTGTATTGTATCTCATCATTGCTTGAGAATGATATTCCATAGGATCAGCATTTTTTGCTCTCGCTCTTGAACCTTTTCTCTCAAGAGTTCCAAAATCTAAAACACCAGTCATGTATCGACTTGGAACATCACCAAGAGATTCATTTTTTTTGTCCACTGGCGGTAGAAGTATCTCAAAATCTCTTCCAAGATTTTCCATCTTCTCAGCATATTGAGAAACTTTGAATACACCTTGTTGTGGTGTAGTGAAAGTACTATTAAGAGGATTAAAGTACATTCGATAAGTACAGTATGCACCTTTCTCTAAGTTTTCAATCATTTTTTGATTTCTTACAGTACTAAATTCCAAAATTTTATAATCTTTATTAGGATCTTCAGTATCAACTATTCCTGGCGAATACGTATATTCAGTAGGAAAAGGATCTTGAGTAATCAAACTATCAATTGATCTAAAATGATAACCCAAATAAGTTTCAAAAAAGAAATAACCAGCAGTTGCATCACCACCAGATACGTTGCCTGGTACCGATTTTGTTGCTAACCAAGTCAATGTTGTAAATGGTTTTTTCATATTACCTATAAAACCGTAAGGATTCTGTGTTTCATCAATATCTACATTTTTGTCAGATAACAAATAATTTTTTATAATTTCCTTTACACTATCAGATATAGGTTCTGTTGATGGAAATTTTTTACCTATTCTTGAGGTTTCATTTGTTATCGCTTCTCTTGAAACTAAATTTATGGTAAAAGATTCTCTCTCAGCATTAATCAGTACATTTACAATTGAGGCAACATATAACTCATTATTATTTTGTTCAGTAAATTCAATTCCAGGTCCTTCACCTGTCGCAGGTATTTTTATACTAACTTTTTCACCACCATTTAATGGTAAACCATTATATACAGAACTTATTTCATCTTCTTCATCTTGAATAACATTACCTGTGTTGACAATTACCGCCTGTGCAGTAATCATTGGAGACATTACATTTTCAAAATAACTGAAAGTGACAACACCACCAGATAAATCAACAGTCTTTGATCCATCATTTGATCTTATCTCGAATATTTCGTATATACTTCTATCTTGTGCTGACATATCTTATTTTAAAAGTACACTTTGAAAATCAAGCAAAGTTTGTTTGCTATTGTGACCAGAAATCATCTTTACAGTAGATTTTTGTGGTACACTAGGGATTTGAGGAATTGAAGAATTATTTTGACCACTTAAAATTAATGTTGTGCGTGGTTTTCTTTTTCCCTTAAGTTTATTTACCTCTCTCTTTATTGGTGTGATTGATTTTTCAAGTTTTTGTGGTTCAACTTTTTGACTCACTGGTTTATTTTCAACGTTCCTTTGCTCATAATCACTATCAAATGATGACATAGGAGGTGCAGCAGCAGTCGTTGCTGTTCTTGAATCAGATGGTTTTTCTGGCGTAACAGATAAAGGTGTCTCCTCACTACCAACTCCTTCAATATTACTTGCATCTCCAATTGAATCTGCAACTGATTCTTCATTATCTTGAAGCACCAACTGATCATTTGGAACTATTTCACCACCACCAGTTGGCACGAATAGTTCTGGACCTTCCTCCCCTACAATGTAAGGAGTTTGTCCACTAACTTCACCACCCTCTGCTCTACCTTCAATTTCAGGTGCAAAATCAACAAAGGCAAGATTTTCGTTTTCACTACCTTCGATTGAATTTAGAACTTCATTTTCTTGCTCTGGTGTAAAATCATCATCAGCATCAAAATCACCAACACTATCTGCCACTCCAATATCTTTAGCAACCTGTCCTGCTGATGCAATATCTTTATCTCTAGCAAAATCATTGACAGATTCAATAAAATCCTTATTTAATTTTGTTACATTTGCCTCTGACTCATCTATTGTTTCACGAATATTCTTATCATCTGCTCTAAAATCAAAACGTTTGAATTGTGCCAAAAAGTCATCCACACCTGTGGAAATAGATTCAAAAAAGTTTGACATACCATCTAGAAATCCTGTAAAAACACCTACGACTCTATTAATTAATTTGAAAAGTTTTTCAAATGCTTTAATTATTTTTGGTAGGTTAAGTAATCCCCATCCTATGATTAGAATGCCAACAAAGTCTAATATTCTTCCTAAAAATCCTTTTGTACTTCTACTTATTACATTTCCTTTTCTTTTCGTAACACCGCTTATAGAGGACGCTTCAAGTTCATCCTCTCTTTGTCTTCTTAAAACATTTTCTCTTCTTCTCTTAAAAAATTCTGCATCTTGACGAATTAATTTACTTTTAAATATATTTGTTTTTCTAGTCTGTTTTAGCAATTCACTTGACTGTCTTCCAATAGAAAGCAAACCCTCAGATAAATTAGTTACTGATTTACGTATTGAATCAATCCCTATCGATGATTTCCTTAATGCGTCTCTTCTTGCTCTAATACTCATGATCAACTAACCCCCGTTAGAGATGTGGTATATAATGTATGTGAATTATTAGTATCAAATAGTATATTAGGTAAAGTAACAGAATCTTTTGAAGAGTTAACTGGTGCTGATGCTTGTTGATTATTTTGTTTATTCGCACTTAAATTTATAATTTGCGATCCATCTTCATCAAATTTACTTATTTCATCTGCTACTTCCATCTTATCGTTTTTCATAGGTACAATAGAATTTGCACCATCAGCATTTGCAGGAGTAAAATCTTCCTCTTTTAATTCTGGTAGATTTTTTTCATCTTTAGATAAATTTGCATCTTTATCCTTTTTCTTACCAAATCCAAATAAACCTAAAATCCCATCATATAACCTCCTTATCGCTTCTTCACCAGCGATTCCACCTGCTAGAACAAGTATTCCATATAATATTCTTGCACCAGGTATAGGCAATGCTAACATGGGTGCAAGTAATTTAGCAGTTGCAGCTGCTGCAGCAGCATAACCAGCAGCAGACGCTAATGCTTTTCCAATTCCATCACCCGTTGCCAAGTTTATAACAAACGTCGCTATTGGTCCTCCCAATTTTTTGAATAGAGTTTTGAGTCCACCCTTAACACCCACAGCACCTAATAATTTTCCTAATATGTTTTTACCTGGCAACTTATTGAAAAGTTTTATAATCGTATTTTTCAAAGGATTCAAACCCAACTTTGCTGGATTTAACATCGCTCCTTGTGTTCCACGTTTGGAAATAGCATCAGCAGTTGTTGGAAAAAGTCTTTTTTGAATTGGAGTTGTAATTCTTTTTAATCCTTCTGTTACACCAAGTTTTGAAGATTTTTTTGCAACATCTTTATTAAATGTACTTCCTCGATCCGCTAAGAATGATGGTTTTCCTTTATCTTTTGATCTTTTAAAAATATTACCCAAAAACTTGACTATTCTATCTAATCCTAAAGCTGCACCTGCACCTTTTAAGATTCCACCTGAGAAGAATCCAGCAATTCCTAATCCAGCTGCCTTTTTAACAAGACCAGCAAGTAAAGTTTGAACTCCTTTAAGTCCTATTCTTAATAAACCTCCAAACGCAACTCTCGCAACATTTCCAGCAAAAGTACCTAAGATACCTAATACTTTCTTTACACCAATCGAAAGAGCTGTAAAACTACCTACAATAACTGTTAATCCTACAAAGAATTGATTTTTTAGTTTATTAACCTTATCAACATTACCCTCAGACAACGCCTGAAGTATGTCAATTCCTTTCATTGTCAACCAACCACCAGCAAGTGTAAATAAGAAAGAAGTTAAATTACTTAATATTCCTTGAGTTTTAACAGCAACTCTTTGAACTGGTGAGAATAATGCTGTTTGTATTTTCTTCTCTAATGCACTTTCTTTCCCCTCTCTTAATCCCTGCTCTGCTAAAATTCTTTTACGGTTCTGATCAGCAACTTCTCTCTGTCTTTCTAATTGCTCATTTACTGCTAAATTTTCCTTTACTGCCTTTAAATTAAAATTAAGTGAACCTATTTGTTGAGATATATTTTGTAATTGACCTGATACTGTAGTTAATTGTAATGATTGTTGTTGTAACAAATCAGTTGTAACTGTATCTGGTTGAGCCTGTGGGGTTGCACCAAGAAAACTAGAAGAAATGTTTCTCCTAACTGCTCTTATTCCTCCTGATATTGGTGAACCGAACTCATCCATTTCGTTCTTGTTGTGCTTTTAGATTTTCCTCTTCAATGTATTGTTGGAGAAGTGAAATGTAAATTTCCCTTTCCCAAGGTATCATATTTTCAAGCTCTGTTAAACTATATTTATGGTGCTGCATCAAGGCAAAGTTCAATTTGTAGTATGACACTAAATCCTCATGTGCCATACTTATCCGAAAAAACTCTGCAGCCCCTCTATAGTAATTTCACTTTCGACCTTTGTGTTAGGATTCATTACCTTAACCTTGTGAGAAAGTTTTGGCATTGTATCAAAAAATTTCTCAATATCTTTAAATTGAGATGAATTTAGTTGTTCTAGAAAGTCAACTAATTCCTTCTTTGTACAATCCTCTTGAGTCCAAGACTCTTCCTCTGAGTATACTTGATCAATACAAGATGCAATGAGTTCAAAAGTATCATCCACTTTAACATTACCAGCATCAAAATTAGATTTAATAAACTCATTAAGAGATGGGTATCTCATTTTTAAGGTAAACGTATCATCTAATTTAATATCTGTCTTATGATCTTTTGATTTTTGAACTTTTATAGAATCAATGTTAATTGACATTGGTACTTGTGTTTTTCCATCATCAGGGCAAGTAACCATCACTTCAATCTGTTCACCAACAGATTTACCACGTACATTTAAAAACAAATATTCAATATCAAAGGTAGATAATTTTTCAACTTTTATTCCCTTTGTCAATATACAAGATACTAAAATACTTTTTACAGCATTTGCTATCTGTTTTTGATCTTGAGACTCTAAGGCAATAATTAAAATCTTCTCCTCTTTTACAAGAAATGGTCTATATTTGATTTTTCTATTTGATGAGGGAAGAACCAACTCATATGTTGGCGTTGCAATTTTTGGTAAAGGCATAATATTCTGAGCACTTCAGTGTCATTATTTATAGTGGTTTATCAAGAGATAATTGAACCAGATCCTAAATTTGTTCCACCTAGTGTTTGTGTTGGACCTGATGGACCGTTACTATTATTTGAACCTGCTCCTCTATATGGTAAATCAGTATTACTCAATCCTCTAATTGCACCAAACGCATCTTGATTTATAATATTAGTGCTATAAGCAACACTACCACCATCTTTAATGGGATTACTTAAACCAAATATTTCATTAAATGCTCTTCCCAAATCTCTTGCTAGTGATGATGATTCACCACATATATACCTATCAAAACTAAATGATGCTGATGCTTTTAAAACTTGTGAACCTTGATAAGATACTCTTGTAGAATTTAATGCTAACGGAAACAGACCAATAAAACGATATTCTAAAAAGCGATTATAGTCCCTCTCAAACTTTACAATTTTTGTCTCATTCGATTTGTAATCTGCAGGATAATTAAGTTCAAAATGGTAAGCATCATTTGTTGGATCAGGTATTGCTCCTGTTATATACTCCATCCAATGCTCTAAAAACTTCATCGATTTGTATTCATTATCAACATAAAATTCTAGATTTATTTGAGTAAAGTTACGAGTATGTGCAAATCTCTCAATAACTCCCTGAAAATTACCACGAGTATCAACTGATGCTAAAGCACTACCTGGTAAAACTGCATTACTGCATAATAATCCCGCATCTTCTAAAACAAATCTATCATTCACTCCCTTTCTTCTTAAATAAGAACGCAATCCGCTCCTATTAAAACTATGGGGTAAGGCAAATTTGACAAGATAATGTGAAGACTGAGCTACATTTTGAAATCTTGGTAATATATCAGATATTGATTTTGGTCTCGGTGCTGGCACTCTAAATAAAATAACATACATGACTATTTAGATGTCTTATAAGGGAAAATACCACCCCTCCTATCCCAGAAAGTATAAAGGTGATCCAACTAATATAATTTACAGGTCACTTTGGGAGAGAAAGTTCATGGTATATTGTGATAAAAATGATAA
>MDTG01050943.1_pt1 | contig 18573 bp, 17 predicted proteins | sample 811421 | NCBI WGS metagenome assembly MDTG01 (sample SAMN05326645, study PRJNA326480) | marine metagenome | isolation source: seawater | place: Pacific Ocean: South East | collected 2011
AAAAAAAATAATTTTTTTCATAAATAAAATTAGAAAGTGTTTTAAGTATAAATATTGTCTTTTATTTTTTATAGCTCAATGCTTATTAAATTTATTTTTTAATCATTGAATACTTTATTAAAGTTTCGCTCTTAATATTTTTTTTTGCTATTTTATTAATAATCTTTTTTGACTGCGTTATTGATATACCTGTGCCTGGTCTCGCATACTTTATATCGTTTTCTTTAATGACTGATCCTTTAGAAATATTATTTTTTGCAACTATACTTCTGCGTATCATAAGTCTATTTTTAAACTCCCTTCCTGACAAATTTCTTTCATTTGAACCTAAAGTTTCTTCTATTTTACGAATTCCATAAATCAAATCTTTCATTTCTTTTGGCTCAATTGAAAATGGATGATCTGGACCAGGATATTTTTTATTAAGAGTAATATGTTTTTCTATTATTTTTGCACCCAATGTAACTGAAGCAAATGCAGCATAATTATCATTTGTATGATCTGAATATCCTACTACAGTTTTAAATCTTTTTTTAAATCCAATAATATTATTTAAATTTACTTCATTATTTTTTGGTGGATAACATGAAGTGCAGTGTAAAATAGCAATATCATTTTTCTTATTTTTTTTAAAAAATTTTACAGCTAAATCAATTTCTTTTAATGTTCCCATTCCAGTTGAAAAGATAATAGGTATATTAAATTTTAATAATTTCTTATGCAGTTGAAAATAATTTAAATCTATAGAAGCAAGTTTAATTGCTGGTAAACCAAACTTCATAAGAAATTTACAATCTTCCTCTCTATGAATAGCTGACAAAGGAATCATTTTTTTTTTTCTTACATATGCAAACATTTCTTCAAACCACTCTCTTGGCATTAAAATTTTATCTCGAGCAACAATCCACCAAGGCTTTAAACCATACAGGTGATCTAATTTTACATCTTTGGTTGTCTCTTTTTTTGAAAAAGCTTCTTCTGCATCATAAATTTGAAATTTTACACAATCAAAACCAGCTTCAGCACACGCGTCAATTAATTTAATAACAGTTCTTTTGTCCCGATTATGGTTTGATCCTATTTCAGCAATAGTAAATACTTTTTGATTTAAGCCAATTTTTTTATTTTCTATTTTAATAGTTTGATTCATTTTTTAAATATAGACAACGCTCCGCACTTTGTAAAATTTAAATTTTACAATTTTTCAGTAAATATAAAATAATTATTAACTTCTTATAAAATTAAAATTATTTATGGGTATAGTGGTCTTTATATCGCCCATTAAAATTTTTATTTTACTTCGATTAATGTCAATAATTTTAAAAATCATATTTGCAAAAGGTCCATTTAAAAACTTAATTCTTTCGTTTTTTTCAAAATTAAAAAAATTTTGGGTAATATATCCATCTTTATCCTCAAATGATTTACATTTTTCAATAAACATTTTTATATCTTTTTGAGATGAAAAGTAATTTTCCAAAAAATATTTCAAACCTTTTATATTCGAAAGACATCTAAATATATTTATATTATTAAAACTTTTATTAAAACAAAGCAAATAATCACTCAAAAGAAAAAAGTCCTCTTTTTTTTTTGAATTTTCAATTTTTATTTTTGGTATATAAAATATTGTGTCATTTCCTAATTTCTTTAATAATTCACCTTTAAGAATATTTAAGTTTTTTTTTTTATATCTAATTACTGTCCACATAAATTTATTTATTTTTCGATTTCTTTTTTTAGTTCATCATATTCTTTCATTTTTCTTTTCATGAAATTAATTGTTAATTTAGTTTTTGTTGCTATTCCTTCTGGTGTAAGAACATATATGTATGAAAATTTATTAGGATTTTTTTTAAAATTTTCTATTTTGACAAGACCTTTGGAGTTTAGGGCTCTTAAACAATAATTTAATTTTCCTAAGCTAAAACCTAATTCTTTTGCAAGTTCTCTTTGTGTAGATTTTGGTTTTTTATCTATTTTTCTTAGCAATTCAAATTGGTCTTGATTTTCTTTTAATTTGTTCATGATTTGAAATTAGTTCAATAATTGAACATAGTATTAAACTTTCATTTTGTAAAGACCAGATAGTCTATAAATTACTATAAATATTATCTAATTATGCTACTTTTTCTTATATTTTTGACAAACCTTAACTACGTCACCAACTTTTTTAATTTTAAGAGTATCTTGAAAACTAATATTTATTTTTAATTTTTGATTTAACTCTGAAATCATTTCAAGATGAGCTAAAGAATCCCAGCTATTGATAGTTTTGGGAGAGTCTTTTAAGTTAATTTTTTTTTTAAACTTTAAAACTTTTCCTATAATTTTTATTATTTGAGCTTCCATTTAATTAATTAAAGATTTTTTTTTCATAATTTTTACTAAATTACTGTTACCAGCAATTAAAGTTTTTTTATATTTAGAAAATTTTTTTTGATAAACTTTTCCTTTTGCTTCTTTAACTAAACAAATTCCAGCTTCAACATCCCATATTTGCAATTTTTTTCCCCAAAAACCATCAATAGATCCTTTTGCAATATAGGCAAGGGCTAAGGCGGCTGATCCGATTCTTAAAGCTCCTAAGCTATTATTATTTACTTCTCCAAAATTTTTATATTCGTTTTTTTTCTCTTTGTTTTTTATCTCTGAAGAAAAAGCTGTAACAAATAACGAGTCTTTAATTTTTTTTGTTTTGGAAACTTTAATTCTATTTCCATTTAAAAAGGCTCCATTATTTTTTGAAGCATAAAACATTTCTTTTAAAAAAGGATTAAATACAACTCCAATAATAACCTCTGATCTATATTTCAGAGCTATTGAAATAGCACAAAATTTTATTCCCCTTGTGTAGTTAACTGTCCCATCAAGTGGATCTATAACCCATGTATAGTCCGATCTATTATTTTCAAATCCTTTTTCTTCAGCAAGAAAATTATGATTTTTATATTTTTTTTTTATTGTTTTAATTATTTCATTTTCACTCAATAAATCAACTTCAGTAAAAAGATCTCTAAGATTATTATTTTTATTTTTTGTTGTTTCTATTTTTCCAAAATAATCGATTAATGTATCTCCACCCTTTTCAGCTGCTAAAATACTTAATGATAAAAGTTTTTTTATATTCATAGTATAGATTCTAAATTTTGCTTAATACATAATTGATTTAAAGGATCTTTCTTATTTAGACCACAAATTTTTTCAAGCACCCCCTCATAACCCAAATTTGCTAACATTATCTTTAAATGTAATGATTGGCTGTCTTTTTTATCAAAATAGTTTAGTGCTGCTTTAACCCCAGCGGCAGTAAAATGTGGTAATTTTTTATTAAATATTCCAATTCTTAAAGCTAAAATTAATCTATTATCTTTTGCTAGCTTTCTTATAGGATCTCTTGCAACTCTTGAAATAGGATCAAAGAGTAAATTATTAGAAAACCTACTTATTTCTTTTTTCATATAATAAATACCAAATTTTTTTTTGACATAGCCACACTTTATCATTCCATAAGTAATTTCTTTTATTGATCCTATAACTATCTTTTTTATTTTTTTATCATTCATCGCTTCGTGAATAAATTTGTAACCTTTAAGGTATCCTAAATATGCTGCTATTGCATGTGGTGCATTATGAATAAAAAACTTACAATTCCAGTGAATTTTAAGTTCCTTATTGCTTGCTGAAACAATTGGTTTAGGAAATATAAATTTTTTTTTATCAATAATTAAAGTTCCTCTCTCAGAAATTAACAAAAGAGGGTCTTTTCTTAGTAAAATTCTAGACGCTGTATTAGATGTTATTACATCTGGTATTCCAAAAACTATATTCTTATTATTTGATAATTTTATTAAATTTTCAACAGTATTTAAATCGTTTTCACATGATACTATTAATTTTGCTTTTTTTAATTTTTCTGCATTCTTATAACAGTTTTCCGGACCTACACATGTAAATACTATATCATAATCTCCTATATTAAATTTTTCATCTAAATGAAAAATATTACCAAATTCAATATTTTCAAATTTATAATTTTTTTTCTGTGTAATTGCTATTTTATAAATTTTTCGTTTTTTTAATTTATTTACTAGAATTTTATCTTTATCTACAAAATTTACTTCATATCCATTTTTATAGAATAGTGGCGCTATAAAACCTCTGCCTATTGCGCCTGCACCAAAAATTAAAATTTTTTTATTTTGCATTTATTTTTTTAAAAATCTTTTCAAAATTTTTCCCGATTGTGTCTTTGGCAATTCTTTTTTAAATTCAATTTCTACTGGTGTTTTAAAAAAGCCTAATTTTGATTTTGCGTATTTTATAATTTGTTTTTCATTCATTTTCTTATTTCTTGCTAAAACTACAAAACTTTTTACATTTTCTCCAAAAAAATTATCTTTAATCCCAATTGTTGCACTCTCTTTTATTGATAAATGCGATTGTAAACAATTATCAATTTCTTGAGGTGATATATTTATACCTCCTTTAATAATAATATCTTTATTTCTATCAATAAAAAAAAATTTATTATCAATCTTTTTTGCTAAATCGCCACTTAAAAAATAATTATCTACAAACATTTTTTTAATTTTTTTTAAGCCAATATAACCAGAAAAAATAGCTGGAGTTTTTATTCCAATTTCTCCTATTTTATTTTCTTTAAGTAAAACTTTTTTATTTTTAAAAAGTTTCATTTTAACTCCTATAAGTGGATCCCCTATTGTTCCTGTTTTTCTTTTTTTTTCATACGGATTATCAAATGTACATAATCCTACTTCTGACATGCCATATAAATTTGAGACTTTAGTTTTAAATTTCTTCTCAAATTTGTCTTGCGTAGATTTTGATAAAATCGAAGACCCACAACCTATAAATTTTAAGTGTCTTGGTTTTTTTTTTAGTTTTTTTGAATTAATCAAAATAGTTTGTAAAATAGTTGGAACCATACCAACAAAGTTAATTGATTTTTTTTCTATCTCTTTCCAAAAAAAATCTTTCACCTCCCAGAAATTTTTATATATGTAGACTTTTCCAGCAGTGATAAGTGCATTTTTTATTGTATACCTTAAGGAAGCTGTATGGCCCAAGGGCAAAATACACATATGTGTCGAAAAATTATTTAGAAAATTTGATTTTACCATCATTTTTTGATTGTTAACCATTGCTTTATGAGAGTACTTTATAAGTTTGGAATTTTGTGTTGTGCCAGAAGAAAAATATAAAACAGCTGTATCTAGAGTGTCTATTTTTTTTGTAGAAAATTTATTTTCATACTTATTAATCTTTTTAAAAAAATCATTATAATCTTTTATAAGAAAGTTTTTAACTTTTTTACCTTTAAGTATTTTCCTTGTAAAAAAAAACTTTGATTTAGAAACTTTTAAATTAAACTTTAAATTTTCATCTTTAACTCCATATGGGATAGGATTTACTATTGATCCATATCTAATTGAAGCAAAATATAATACTACAAATTCTATAGAATTGGATAAGTTTAAAGTTATAATATTTTTTTTTTTAATATTATTTTCAAAAAAAAAATTGCAACATTTATTAACTAGATTATTAAAATCTCTAAAATTAATTTTAATGTTATTTTCTATTAAGAATATTTTATTTGGAAATTTTTTCGATATAATACTTAATATATCTGAAAAATTATTCACTTTCTCAACTTCTCTAAATAAAGAAGCGTATGGTTTTGGTTTCATTAAATAGTAAATCTTTTGTAATTTTTTTTATTTTTTTGATATTCTATTAATTCAACAAGTTGTTTGTTTCTGGTAAACATCCATGCAGTATTAGTATTATTATGGCCTGCTCCCGGTACCACATTATCAATTAACATTGCTCCCTTTTTTTTTAAAAAAATTATTGCTTTATTAATATCTCTAACTTCGTATGCAAAATGATGGAAGGCTTCTCCTTTTTTTTCAAGAAAATTATAAACTTTAGATTTTTTATTAATAGGTGTAATTAGCTCTAGAACTGGCATAGAATTATGACCTAATTCTATAAATATTATTTTAACTCCATGTGCTTTTTCATAAATTACTTTAGTTATATTTTTTAAACCAAATAAATCTTTATAATATTTTTTTGACGCATTGAGATCTTTAACAATGTAACCTATGTGATCTAATTTAAATTTCATAATTAATAAACTTCTAAACTATCTCCCATATTAAAATACCATTGTTTTTCATTCAATTTTTTTTCTAAATATCTATTTTTACTAAATATTTTACAAATAAATGGCCTAGAACTTTGAATTTTAAAGTTCATTCTAAGAAGTTTTCTCTGAAATTTTTTTGATCCTTGCATCCATAATGAAATATCATTACATTTTTTATCTTTGAAAAAATCATAACCAAAATTTATTACATCTTCAAAAAGATTTTTTTCTTTTTGATTTAAAAAAATATCGATGAAATGTCCGGTTTTAATTTTTTTAAATTGATATATCTTTAAAACTATATATCCGCACAAAATATTGTTTTTAACAAATTTAAAACAAAAATATTTATGATCTGGTCTTTTGAGATACCTCCAATTTAAAAAATTACTCTTTCTTATATTCAATGTTTCATATTGCTTACTTGCCTTAATCCATAGTTTATCAAAAGATTTATCAAATTTTATTACATTTTTTATTTGAAAATTACTTAAATATTTTTTTTTAGTTTGTATTTTTTTATAATAAAGTTTTTGATAACTAATATCATTATATCCAAATATCCTTTTATGTAATTCATATGAGTTCATATTTGGATAACCATAAACGAACTTAATTTTATTTTTTAAAGCATCTAAGAAAAGTTTATCAGCTAAAAATTTTATTAAACCTTTATTTTGCCACTTTGGGTGTATTATCATTGCAATAGAATTTGAACCTTTAATTATTTTATTACCTACCTTATGATACATGGGCAAAATAGAAAAAGTACCAATAACTTTTTTATTTTCCTCAACAACCCAAACTAAAGATTTTCCTGAAGGATTTTTTTTTTTATATTTCCAAAGCCAATTTTTTAAATTTCTTCTATTCCAAGGATGTTCTTCAACCATTCGATCTAATTTAACTATTTGCTTCTCATCACCAAGTTTATATTTTCTTATTTTCATAATCGAACCAAATTTTTATAAATTAAAAGTTTTAAAATTATTTTTATTAAGTCTTGTTTCTTTAAAATTTAAATTTTTAAAAGTTTTTATACTAGAAAAGTTTTTTTTATTTACAACTCCAATAAAATGTTTATTTTTTTTTAATTTTACACCATTAATTACATAACTTAATATTTTTTTACCCCAGCCTCTCCCTCTTACAACTTTATCTAAATAATAGTCAATTAAAATATTATTGCCTTTATAATCTAATCTAACTTGGCCTATAGGAAGATTTTCAATTTTAAAAATGAAAAATTTAATATTTTTATTTTTAATTGCTTTTAAAAACCATTTTTTATGATTTTTAAAATTTATACTATTTTTTTTTAAAGCAAATTTTCTATTTAAAGGATCATTATACCATTTAAAATAAATCTTTATATCCTTAGCTGATGCCTTCTTAGCATTTACTTTTGAAAAATTACTTGGAAATAAAACTTCACAAATCCTTTTAACTCCATATTCATCTATTAAAGTTTGATTTTCTAAATTAAAATTTTTGTAATTTTTATTATTTAATTTTTTAATTAAATAAATTAATTTATTTTTTACTAAATTATTTTTATTTCTATATTTAATTAAATTAATTAGTTTATTTTTTGACAAAAATTTTGTCTGATTATTTTGATTTTTTGAAACATTAAAAACAATAGAATTAATGCCCATTAATACTGTCTCCATGCAAGTTGTACCACCTCCACAAACTATAAACTTTGCCTTTTTTAAATAATAAAAATATTTTTTTGAAAATTTAATAACTTTTATATTCTTTGAGCTAGAAATTACTTTCTTTAAGTCGTCAATCTGATTATTAAAATTTCCTAAAAATATATATATTTTTGATTTTAAATTTAATTTTTTTAAAATTTTAGTTACAAATGTTGTTAATTTTTCTCTATCAGATCCACCAAATGAAACCACAATATCTTTTTTATTATTTTGTGATTTTTTAATTTGAGTATTTAGTATGCTAAAGTCAAAACCATATAATTTTTGTATATCATTATTTTTTTTAAAATTATTATAATTAATTAACAAATCGCTATGGTGTTTTTTTTTAAAGTCATCTATCGAAACCAATTTTAAACAATGAGGCTTTACTAAACTTTCCCATTTGCTGCTCAATGAATAATTATCTACAATTAATAAAATTTTTTTATTAATTTTAGATAAAACCTTTATTGTTTCATTTGCATCATTAATTTCTTTTTTTTTAAGATTATTTTTTTTTTTACAGATAATTTTTGACTCAAAATTTGTATTTTTTTTTATAAAATTAAAAGTATGTCTAGACTTTGTTATAAAATAAATTTTATCAACTTTTTTTTTAATTTGTTCTGAAATATTTATACATCTAATCAAATGACCTATTCCAATTTTATTTGATGAGTCAACTCTAAATACTGCAATCATTAATTAATCAATATTTCTTCCTAAGAAAAAAGCTTCTGCGAAATCTACACCTATAATTGAACCTCTATAAGAATCATTATTTTTAATTGATTTTAATGATCTGGGATGTTTAATTTTTTTAATTTCTTGATTGTATGCTTTTAGGGCTTTTAATTTTTTGTTGTAAGTTTTTGAAATATCATAATACCAATTAGGTTCTTTATTTTTATTTTTGGAAATTCCATTAAAATACCATTCTGAACTTGATGGTACATTAAAAAACAAAACCCTTTTTAAAAAAAAAATTTTTTTTTGTGGTCTTGTTGCAGTTATTAAGGCTCTAGAAATTATTTGATGATCAATATTTAAATCATCTTCACGATGGGTAAATACAATCATTGGCTTTAATTGGTTTATAAATTTTTCAATAATTTTTGTAATTTTTAATAAAGGAAGAGAATCTAGTTGATTGTCAGGAAAATTTAAAAAATCTATAATTTTAAATCCAAGTATTTTTGCTGCTTTATAAGCCGATTTTTTCCTTTTTTTTATTTCTATCAAAAGTTTTTTTTTACTTAAAGGTCTTGACCCAACTCCATCTGTAAAAAAAACAACATTAATATTATAATTTTTAGATAATTTTGAAATTGTTCCTCCACATCCCAAAACTTCATCATCTGGATGTGCCGCAAATACTAATATATTTTTTTTTTTAACCATTTATTAAAAATAATTTTTCAGCAATTTTCCAATCATCTATATTATCTATATCATATGATTTATTCTTTGGCATTTCTATGATTTTAGAATATTTGGAAAATATTCTCTTCTGCTTTAACCATACCTCTGTTTTCGCAAGGTAAAATTGACCTACATCGTAATATAAATCTGGTAGATCCTGAGTTCTAAAATTATAGTATTTTTCATTAAACATTTTGAATTTATTTTTTTTATAAAAAAAAGATCTAAATAATGAAGAGTTTACTTTAGTGGCTGTAAATACATATTCTGTTTTTTTATTTTTTAACTTATTAAATCCTTTTAATAGTTCTTTTTTATCAAAAAAAACTGCCGTAGGATATACGCAGCAAACAATATCAGGTTTAATATTATGATTTTTTTTTAAATTATTTATTACATCTAAAACAACTTCATAAGTTCCTATAAAGTCACCAGATAATTTTTTTGACCTTTTAAATGGAACCCATGCGCCAGATCTTTTTGCTATTTTTGAAATTTTATTTGAATCTGTTGAGACTATTATTCTATCAAAAACTTTTAATTTTTTTAATTTTTTTATAACAATTTCTATAATAGGAGAACCGCAAAAATTTTTTATATTCTTGTTTTTAATTCTCTTACTTCCTGACCTAGCCGTTATAATTGCAACTTTCATTAATTACTTACAAATTTTAATAATTTTATTTATTACATGAAAAATCTGTTTTTTTTTCATACTATAAAAAATTGGTAAAGATACTTCTCTTTTAAAAAAAATTTCTGCATTAAAAAAATTTTTTTTATTAAAATTAAAATTTTTTTTATAATATGAATGATGATAAATGGGCATATAATGACATTGTAGATTTATATTTTCTTTTTTCATTTTTTTTAAAAATAAATTTTTAGATATTTTAAGTTTTTTAAAATTTATTTGAAGTGGATATAAGTGATAACCATGTTCGCTAGATGGCTCAACTGGCGGAATAATAAAATTTTCATTTTTTGAAAAATATTTATTATAAATTTTTGCAATCATTCTTCTTTTTTTTAAAAAAATATTAAGTTTTTTTAATTGTGAAATACCTAATGCTGATTGAAAGTCAGTAAGTCTGTAATTATAACCAAGTTCTTTCATGTCATAAAATTTAGAATTATTTATATTTGTTTTTAAATAAGTTAAACCATGGGTTCTTAACTTTTCAATTCTATCAATTAAATTTTTATTATTACTTAAGACTGCTCCACCCTCCCCTGTAGTAATATTTTTTACAGCATGATAACTATGAACAACTAAATCTGCATATTTAGATGCATATTTTTCTGATTTTAAATATTTACTACCTATGGAATGACAATTGTCATTTATGGTACTAAAACCATATTTTTTAGATAAATATTTAATACTTTTCCAGTCACATGGATTTCCAGCATAATCAATGGCTATTAAAGTTTTAATTTTTATATTTTTTTTTTTATAATATTTTATTTGATCTTCTAAAATATTAATATCAATATTTAATGTTTTCAAATCAATATCAATAAATTGAGGTTTAGCACCTGCAAACAAAATAGCATTTGACGTAGATACAAATGAAATCGGAGTGGTTAAAATGATATCATTTTTTTTCCATCCAAGAACTTTTCCACACAAATGTAAGCCAGCAGTTCCACTTGATAAAACAGAGACTTTTTTTGAACCAAACTTTTTTGCTAATTTTTTTTCAAATTCTTTTACATTTTCACCTTGTGTAATTTTTTTTGATCTTAAAGCTTTAATTACACTATTAATATCATTTTCATCAATATAGTGATTTCCATAATTTAACATCTAGAATTGAAAATCTTTTAAATTTTTTTTAATAATTTTTTTAATTTCTAGTACACTTAAAAATTTTTTATTTGTATTACTTTTATAAGCAAATGGTTGGATAGTTCTTTTCCCTCCTTTAAATAATTTTAAATATTTTGTAATATTTAAATTATTAAATCTTGAATTTGGAATAAGAACATAATAGTTACGATAAGCTAATGAGTTAACAGATTCCTCTTCAGATATCATTTCTTCATGAAGTTTTTCTCCTGGTCTAGTTCCAACTATTTTTATTTTAGGTCTCGGCTTTATTGCCTTTGGAATATCCATAACATACAACGAAGGTATTTTTGGAACAAAAATTTCACCTCCTTGCATAATTTTAAACTTATCAGCAACAAAAAATACACTTTCATCTAAAGTTATATGAAATCTAGTCATTAATTTATTAGTAACAGTAAAAAAGTTTTTATCTTTTTGTTTTATAAATAGTGGAAATACGGATCCTCTGCTGCCCATAACATTTCCATACCTTACTACGCTAAATTTAATGTCTCTTTTTCCTTTAAAGTTATTAGCTGCTACAAAAAGTTTATCAGAAGTTAATTTTGTTGCTCCATATAAATTTATAGGGGAGGAAGCTTTATCTGTACTAAGTGCAATAACTTTCTTAACATTATTTTTGATTGAAGCGGCTATAACATTTTGAGCACCAAATATATTTGTTTTTATAGCTTCAGTAGGGTTATATTCTGCAATATCAACATGTTTCATTGCGGCAGCATGAATAACCAAGTCTACACCTTCCATTGAAATATTTAATCTGTCATAGTCTCTTACATCTCCAATAAAAAATCTAAGAATTTTTTCATATTTTTTTAACTTATTGGCAAGATCATATTGCTTTTGTTCGTCTCGACTGTAAATTATTATTTTTTTTGGATTGCTACTTTTTAACAAAAAATTTACAAATTGTTTTCCAAAAGAACCGGTTCCACCAGTAATTAAAATAGTTTTATTTCTGAACATATCCTTCATATAAGTTTATTTAATTTGAATTGAAATAATTTAAAAACAAATTAAATTTTTCATGAATTTATTAATAATTAAATAAGTATCAATATAATAGTTGTTAAAAAAAAGGCAGTATAAAAGTTACTTTAAATATTGAATTAATCTTGTTTTTATTAAGTTATTTAAGATTTGAAAGTAAAATTTAATATATTACTTTTTTATTAGTTCCAATTTATGATTAATGATTTTATAAATTTTGCTACATCTTTTTAAATTCTCAAAATTATGCGATATTAAAATAATTGTTTTATTTTCATAATTTTTAAAAATATTATTTAAGACTTTTAATTCGGTATCTTTATCTAATGCACTCGTAGCCTCATCTAATATTAAAGATTGAGGTTCATTGTATAAAGATCTAGCTATACTTAATCTTTGTAATTGACCACTTGAAAACTTTGATCCACGCTCTCCAACTATAGTATCAAGTTCATTTTCTAATTTTTTTACAACATCTAATAATTCAGCAGTTTGTAATACTTCATAAATTTTTTTATTATTTATTTTATCTTCGGTAAGGCCAAAACATAAATTTTTCTTTACAGTCGTATTTGCAAAAAATGGATTTTGAGATACTAACCCTAAATCTTCTATAAAATAGTTATCATTAATATTTTTATTATCGACTAAAATATTGCCTTTATCGGGTTTAAGTAGGCCACTAATTAAATTTATTAATGTTGATTTTCCTATTCCACTTTCTCCAATTATTCCTATTTTTTCTCCATGTAAAATCTCTAGGTTTAAATTATCAAAAATTTTTTTTTCAGAAAATTTTAAATCAATATTTTTTAAAATTATATTTTTTTTAAAATTTATAATATAAGGTTTTGTTTGTTTGGACTTATTTAATTTTAAATAAAATTCATAAACTTTGTCTAAAAGAGGCAAAGAATATTTATATGAATTGTAACTATTAATAATCTTGCCCAATGATGGTATTAGTCTAATACCAGCAGCTAAAAAGACTGCCGCACTTGCAAAAACTTCTGAATAATTATCTGAATGTATTAATTTTTGAGTTAAATAAATTACTATACTTAAAGCTATTATAACTTCAAAAAAAATTCTTGGAAATTGAGAATATATATTAAATTTTTTAGATGCATAAAGTCCTTTTTTAGAATGAAAATTAAAATATTTTAAAAAAAAATCAAAACTGTTTGATAATTTTATCTCTTTAATGCCTTGTATTATATTTGTTAGATAATTTAATTGTGATCCTTCGTGCAAATATCGTTGTTCACCATAATATAGTATTTTTTTTTTTAAAATCCTTATCAATAAAAGAGATGCAAAAATAACAATTAAAATTATTGTAATATTAGAACTATCAAAAAAAATTAAAAAAAACAAAATACCAACTAAAACTACTAATTCGGCCAAAATAATTAAGGCATTCTCAAGCATAGATATAATTCCAAGACTCTGGCTTACAACATGAATTATATTAGACGTTTTTTCTTTTAAAATTTCATTAAGTGATGTTTCTGATAATTGAAATACAATTTTTTTTCTAACAGAATGTGAAATTCTATAAATTAAATTTGCTCTAAATATATTGATAAGTAAAAGAAAAATATTTTTGATTAAAACTGAAATAAAAAATAGAATCAATGCTCCAGATATAATATTAAATATTTCTGATTTGTTTAAAAATTGTACGGGGGAAATAGATTTAAAAAAAATTTTAATATTTGGATATCCATCTAAAAAACTACCATCTAAAATTAAATTAACTATTGGAAAGATCAGGCCAATTGAAAATAGTTCTAAAAACATTGAAAACAATATCAAAATAGAAAAGATAAATAACTTTTTGTAATAAATAGTATCTACAAAAAAACTTAACTTATTAATAGATTTTATTAAATTATTCATACTTTTCATACTTAAGATCTTTTATATATATTTCCAAAAAATTTTGTGTCTATTAATTCAAAACCCTCTAATTCTAAATATTGATTTTGTTCATTATACATTATTAAATAATCATAAAATGATAATTTATTTTTATCTAAGAAAAAGGTATCTAAATCAAGTTTATCTTTAGAAATATGTAAATCTTTCATTGTATCTATAGAATAAATATTATTATCTTCGCTAACCAAAAAAGTAGCAAACATATTTCTATCATCAGTTAATATATTAAGATTTTTGTTTTTTATATTTTTTTTAACACTTATTTGAAGTTTTTTTGAGTCAATATAATGTTTAATTGATACATAAGTATTTGGAATTTCCAAAAGCAATAAACCCAAAATAGCAAAAATAATAATATTTTTTTTTAAATCACTTAAAAAATAAAAAATAAAAACAGTCATAACAATAATTGATAGTTCAAAATTTGCTGAATTTCCTCCTTTTTTTAATCCAGAAATTAAACCTGTCATGGAAAAGAATAAAGTTGCATAAATCCAAAAATTCTTTTTTAAATTTTTAATTAATAATTTTAATTTTTGATTAAAATTTTTTAAAAAAAGTTTTTGATAAAAGCATCCAATTAAAAAAATTAAAAATAGAGATATTCTTATAATAAAATCGCTATTCACTTTAATTAATTCATTTAAATAAAAAAGACGATGCTCAGAAAATCTTTCTACATTAAAAAACCATAAATTTTCATAATTATAAAAATAAAAATAAATTAAAAAAATAAAAAAAATTGCCAGAAAACTATATATTTTAAAATTTAAATTTTTATTTAAAGCAGAATAAAAAAATAAAGCTAAAACAATAAATATAGCTTGCTGTTTTAAAGAAATAGCAAAAACCAAAATTATTAGACTTAAAAATAAAAGTAAGTAATTGTTATTAATTTTATAATTATTATTATAAGGTTTTAATAAATAAATTGAAAAAAAAACTAAACCAAAAGCTAAAATATCAGGTTTAAATTGAGCCGCGTACCAAAGCCAATATCTACATGGCCATAAACATAATAAAATAACAATTAGCCAGTAATTTTCAAATTTTATTTGTTTGTTAAAAGTCTCTTCTGCTATTTTTTTTGATATTAAAAAGAAAAAAAAAATACTTAATATTGCTAATATTAATATAAATTCCATTAAGAAAAAATCAGGAATTAAAAATCTAGCTGTATATATTATTAGAGATAAACCAGGAAAATATAAAGCACCAGGATAATACTTTAAGCTTTCTGTATGAGGATATAAAGATTCATGATTCAAAAGATTTATGGATAACCCTAACTGTTCCAAAATTGAATATCTATAAAACAATCCGAATGATTCTATAATTAAAAAAACAATAAACAAAAAATATATATACGTTTCGATTTTTTTTTTCATTTAAAGATTAAAAAGATTTTAATATAAACAATATTACAGAGATAAAAAAACCACAAGAGGAATAATAAATCCAAGATCAAAGTTTTAAATATAAAAAAATTTTATATGGTTATACTGATAATAGACTGCCTTGTAATATAAAATTTTTTTTATAAGATGCAAAAGATATCAATAAAAAAAAATGAAAAATATCGTAGATTATATAAAATCAAAAACTCAAAACTTAAAAAATGAAAATAAAGTTTTTATTTTAGGAATCGATGGGCCAACTGCAGCTGGAAAAACTACTTTGGCAAATAATATTGCAAAAAAACTTAAAAATTACGAAGTATTTATTTTTAGATTAGATTGGACTTTAAAAGATAGAAAATTTAGAGAAAATTCATTAAAGGATTATAAAACAAAAAATTCTTTTTTTTATTATGAAGCAGAAGAACATATGAACCTCGATATTGCTTCAAATTTTTTAAGAAAAATCAAATCTTTAAACTCAAAAAAAAAAAATTAATTTTACGTTAAACAATCTTTACGACAGAGATGGTAGCTCAAAAAATGATTTAACTATAAAAAAAACTATAAAAAAAAACACAATCGTAATTATTGAAGGTCATTACACTGGTTATAAAGAAATATATAAATATATAGATTTTAATATATTATTATTATCTAAAAAAAGTGAATTAATTCAAAGAAAAATTAATAGAGTTAAAAAATATAGAAAGCCAGCTGATACAAAAAAATATTTTGAATTAATTGATATACCTTCATTTGTAAATTATCTAAGTAGATTTGGAAACAACTATAATTTAATTTTTGATAACACTAATTATAATAAGCCAAAAAAAATTTACCACGAAGATTTAAATACATGGATTGATAATGTTTTCGATAAAAAAAAATGCAAAAGTCTAAATTTATCTACCAAGGATCTTTATAATAAAATAAATTTTTATCAAACAATAAAAAAAAATCTTATATCAGAAAATGATTTCAATAAAATTATTAAATTAATTTTTGAATTAGATAATTTTATTGGAAAAAATTTAACATCCTCAATTAATGAAATAAAAAGAGATATTGATGAAGAAACTAATAGACTTGTAAAAGATATTAACAACAATCTAATTAATAAAAAATTTAATTTTATTTATACTAATAATTTTCACAATCTTTATCATAAAAAATTCCCAATAAATATGGGTTTTAGTTTTAATTCTGCTAAATTTAAAATTAATATAACGGTTAATTACAATGAAAAATTGTTAGAAATTTTTATCCATTGGAAAGGTGGAACAGAAAAAATATCTATTGAAAGAGTAATATCTAATCTGCAAAATAAAAATTCATTAAACTGTGATTATTATAAGCAAAATATTGAAAAATTTAAATTTGTTAATACACCAATAATATCAAATTATATTCCAACGGACTTTACGTATATTGATTTTTTCGAAAAAAAATTTCAATCAAAAAGTGTTTTAACAAATATCGAAGAGTCTAATATTTCTTCTGCAGAAATAAAAGAATATTTCTATGAAAATAATAAACTATGGATACAAAGATTTGCAAAATTTAGTGAAAGAGATTTTTTTAAAGAAATATTAGAGTCGATTGGTGCAGATACTTTTGTAATTAATAATTATTTATTTGTATTTAAATCATGTTTTTTTGAAGCGAATAAAAAGTTTGTAGATTTTTTTAATTCTTGGAAACTTAATAGTTCACTTTCAAAGCAAATAATAAAAAATAATAAAAACTATGATAAAATTATTGATAATGACAGATCAAAACTTAAGCAAATTATAAATAATAAAACAAAAAATTTTAAGTGTTTAGATGGAAAAATTTTTTTTTCACCTAAGAAAGAAAAATATAAAACTTTAAATCAATTAAAAAAAGATATTAATTTTTTACTTTCTCATAAAAAAAGAATTGTTAGAAAAGCAATATGTAGCTATGTTGCTGCGAATTATGCTGATTGCTTCTTTGATACAAAAAAGTTATGGCCAGGTGATCAAGATGTAGCAGATAAAAGTATAACTCTAGCGGATTTAACCAAAATAAGTCCTACTATTTTAAATGATCTTTATTTTTGGTTAAATATAAAAAACTCTGGGAAAGCAATATTGGCAACTAATATTTATGATATAAGAAAAAATAGTTTAGATATTTCTGCATATTTGCAGGCTTCTCAAGAAAACTTAAGACCAGTAGTTTTGCAATCATCATTTAATGCTATAGGGCAAAAAGAACAGTATAAAAAAAATACCAGCGAAGGTTATCTAAAATTAAAAGATGGCCCTAATGATTTTGTTAAAAATATATTAAGAGAAGCAAGAAATATATTTTTAAAAAATAATAACAAAGATTTTTTATATGGAATTGGATTAGACCATGTAGATTTCAGATATGACCTACCAAAAGGCAGAGTTTTCAGATTTCTTAAAAAATTTAAATTAAAAAATAGTATTACGCATTATACTTTAGACAGTTCATTTTTATTAGAAAATCCTAAAATAAAAAATTTTACTAAAAATAAAAATAAAATAAATAAACAGGTAATTAAAAATGAAATTAATTTACTTAAAAAAATAGAAAATAATCATCTTTATGACTTCGAATTTTGCGCCAATGAACTGAATTATATAGAAAACGAAAAAAAAGTTTATGTGCCTAGTAAAAAGGATATAGAATTTTTTGCAAAAGAATTTTTTGAACAAATTCAAAAGTCTAAGATAAATTATATTAATTCTAGACCAAAATTAATTATTGGTAACCTAGGAACAGTTCATCATGGTTATGATAATAATAATTACGTAAAATCAGATGCATCTGGAGAGTGGATTTATGCTATCAAAAAATTTAACTTTGTTTCAGCAGTTTTACATGGAACCTCTAGAAGTCATCCTGATGTTTTAAAAAGAGCTACAGCAGGATGTTTCAAAATAAATGTTGCTGGTGATTTTCTTCAAGTTTTAGTTTCAAATTTACCTGAAAATTTAAAAAGTATAGTAGCTGATAAAAATGATAATGAAAAAAAGAAATTATTTTTAATAAGAGATAAATTGGACAAAATTAGTAAAAAGGAAAGTA
>MDTG01245976.1_pt1 | contig 18572 bp, 16 predicted proteins | sample 811421 | NCBI WGS metagenome assembly MDTG01 (sample SAMN05326645, study PRJNA326480) | marine metagenome | isolation source: seawater | place: Pacific Ocean: South East | collected 2011
AAGCGGGTGTAGCTCAGGGGTAGAGCGCAACCTTGCCAAGGTTGAAGTCGTGAGTTCGAATCTCATCACCCGCTCCATTTCGTCTATGGCACATTTTAATCTCCATTATTTCATGAACACATTGGCCGATCGCAAAGGCCGCGATATCTGCGTGCTGCAAATCGGCGCGATGGATGGCGTCACATTCGACCCGATGCACGACTATATCAAACGATTTGACTGGGGTGGCCTGCTCGTAGAACCATTAGAGCCATATTTCTCGCAGCTGAAGGCAACCTATGCAGATAATCCGCGCATTACATGCGTGCAAACGGCTATTGCCGATAAGGAAGGCAAGGTCACCTTTCATTGGGTGCCACCAGAAGCCATTGCCCCTGATAAAGTACCGCATACGCTAGGACTCGGCGCCGCCTCGCTTTACCCTGATCGCAATGCGCTGGCTTTTGATGAAGTGCAACCCTATGTGCAAACCGTAGAAGCTGACGCTACCACGTTGCCTGCGCTGCTAGAGGCGCATTCTCCTGAGAGCATTGATGTGGTGTGCGTGGATGCAGAAGGCCATGACTATCAGATTATGGCGCAATTTCCGTTTGAGACATTTCACCCATGGGTGATTCAATGCGAGCTGGTCAATATGCCAAAAGCCGAGCAGAACGCGCTCAAACGTTTGCTCGATGCGCACGGCTACATCCACACCAAAGCGGGCTATAACCTGCTGGCGGTGTCGCTACGTTTCTTTGAAAAATTCAGCTATTAGACCTGTGACTGCAGGTAATTCTGCTCGCCAATTGCATCCAGAATGCCAAGCTGCTGCTTCAACCACAGATAATGCTCTTCTTCGCTCACCAGAATGCCTGACAGCAACTCAACGGTGCCATAATCAATGGTTTTATCGGCATAGGCGATGGCTTCCTTCAAATCAGGAATCGCCTTTTCTTCCATCTTGAAATCAGCTTTCAGCATTTCGGGCGCGGTTTCGCCAATCAGCAATTTGCCGAGATCCTGAAAGTTTGGCAATCCACCCAGATACAAAATACGCTCAGCGATCGCATCGGCATGTTTCATTTCGTCGATCGACTCTTCATATGCTTTATCAGCCAGCGCGTTATAGCCCTGATTCTTCAGAATTTTACTGTGAAGAAAATACTGGTTGATCGCGGTTAGTTCATTTTTCAGAATACCGTTCAAATGATCGATCATTTTGGTGTCTGTCTGCATCGTGCCCTCCGTTAGATGCAGGCATATTACAGATATAGATCAGAAAATCTAGGCGAGTTTTTGCGGTGCGGCGTTGGGCAACATTACATCTTCGATATAACACAGGCATTGCCCGCATTTTGGCGTTTGATTGAGCGCTGCAAACACATCTTCCGCCTGCTTCGAGTTGGGGCAGGTACTGCAGGCTTGCTCAATATCTTTATCGCGAATGGCGTTACACACACAAATGATCATAATTCTCTACACACCAGAAGTTACGTATGAGAATCATTATCACCCATTTTTACACACTTGTAAATGAGAATGATTTGCATTATTGCATTTTTTCCAATCACCCCTCCTCACTCCCGCCCTTTCGCACCGCAATACACAGAAAATAAATTTTATTTTCGTAAAATTATATATTTGTGCTATGGTTCAAATAGGGACACGTAGTCCTTGGGACATAAAAACGCTATTCAAGTAGAAGAGCATGCAACTTACAACACTGAACAGTAGCTACGGCGATTTTGCGGCCAAATTGAGCCGTAACACGAAGCATCTCACCTCCTCGGTTGGCCGCCTTTCCTCAGGCGAGCGTATTACTCAGGCATCGGATGATATTGCTAGCCTCTCTGTTTCCACAAGCATGCTAACGCGCACCACCTCGTTGCGCTCTACCCTTACCAATCTTGCGCAGGCTGGCTCTTTACTGGACATAATGGATGGTGCATTATCTGAGACACAGGAAATTCTGCAACGCATGAGCCAATTGTCGGTCATGGCTAATAGTGGCGGGACAACCAAGCAAGAGCGCGCATTTCTGAACATTGAATTCCAAAACCTAAAGCAGGAAATTGACCACATTGCCAACAGCACTAGCTTTAACGGGGTGTCGCTGCTGAATGGCGAAAGCAATTTCGGCGTTGACAACAGCGTGCAACGCACTGCAATCGAAGGCTCCAATCGCTCTGACCGTATTGTCGGCTCAGATGGCGCCGATGCTATTTCCTCTGGCATTGGTAACGACGTAATTGAGGCCGGCAGCGGAAATGACATCATTGACGCAGGCACGGGTGCTGACCGAATCGACGCTGGCAGCGGAGACGACGAGATAATCGTCGGGTCGGCGGGCGCGGCTGCCAATAGTAACATCGCCTTACCTGTGTCTGATAATCTGGTCGTGGGGCTCGATGCATCAGATACATCCAACATTGTTGGACATCCGGGCAACGTAGCCCAAATCAATGACGGCTCGGGCCAGGGTAATGATATAACCAGCCTAAGCGGCAGCGTTACTTCGGGCACCGACACAATTAATGGCGTGAACGCTTTATCGTTTAACGGCGCAAGCATTTTGCAAATTGCTGATAACAATAACCTTAATCTAAGTGCGCAAAACACGCGCACTATTATGGTTGCGTTCGAAACGGGTAATAATATTACTAATCGTCAGGTGATTTATGAACAGGGCGGCACCGTGAACGGATTTAATCTCTATATTGATAACGGTCAGCTATATGCAGGCACCTGGCGCAGCAATGGCGGTACATTCAATCATCACCTAGGCACAGCTATTGAAGCAAACACAAGCTATACGGCGGGACTGGTTTTTGATTTTGGCGGCACCAATGATTTCACAGCATACCTTAACGGCTCGGCCTATGCCTCTGTTGGCCTTACCACTGGCCAGTCCGGCCACAGCGGAAATATCGGCGTAGGTGGCATGCATCAGGATACTCGCTTTTTCGATGGCTCCAGCAATGGTAACGGATTCGAATTCAACGGCAAAATTGGCGAGTTGCTGAACTATCAGGACGCACTCGACATTACCGAGGCAAATGAAATTCAGTCCTATCTTGGGCAGCGCTGGGGGGTAAGCACTGCAGCAGCCACCAGCGGTGCAGACACGATTTTGGGTGGCGAAGGCTATGACACACTCCGTGTGCGCGGCAATGCCTATAACGCACAACTGGATGGCACCAATAACATTAGCGGGCTGGAAGAAATCATACTTTCGGGCAACGATAATGCACACGGCCTGACTGTAACAGATGGCTATTTCCAGAGCGGCGAAGGCGTACTCAATGATCAACTTGTTATCAGCGCTGCTGGTAATAGCTCTGCATTGACGGTGAAGGCAGAGGAGCTTTCAGGTCGAAATACCGTGATTGCAGAAGGCGGACGCGGGGATGACACTTTTAATGGCAGTGGTTCAGGCAATTTCGGCGTATCATACGCAAACGCAAATAATCGCGCGACGATAGACCTGCTAAACGGCACTGCCACTGGCAATGGCAACGACACACTCAATAAAATCAGCCGTGTAGAAGGCTCCAGCTTCGGTGATAAAATATTTGGTTCTGAACGCAGCGACATCATTAATGGCGGCGCTGGCAATGACCTTATACAGGACATTACGGCCGAACGCGGCCAGCTCATCACGCGTGGCATCGTCCAATATATGGATAGCAGCGACACGTCTTTGATCAACAACTCGCCTGGCGTAGTGAACAACATCACCGACAAATCGGGCAATGGCAATAATGTGTTGAGCAATGCAGGCAACGTCACCTCTGGTACCGCCAGCATCAACGGTAAAAACGCCCTTTTGTTTGACGGTAGCAGTAGCCTGCGCATTGGCAATAGCGCCGATATAAATACAACCGGTCAGGCTGAACGCAGTATCTTTATGACATTCGAAACAAGTGACGATATTAACACGCGTCAGGTCTTGTTTGAAGAAGGTGGCGGCACCAATGGCTATAACATCTATATTGAGAATGGCAGTGTTTTCTTTAGTGCTTGGCAAGGTGGTGGCGGCACATTTAATTTAGTGCTCAGCGAAGAGATTGAGGCAAATACCGCCTATAGTGGCGGCTTCGTCTTTGACAGCACAGGCGGCACGTTCTCAGCCTATCTTAACAATAGCAAGATTGGCGAGCTGGCCAATAGCACGGCGCAAGCCAACCATAGCGGCGACATTGTGTTAGGTGGTTCAGGCGGCACATTCATTCAAAATAACAGCACGGGTGCGGGCGATTTCTTCAATGGCAAAATAGGTGAGCTGCTTATTTACAATTCTGCCCTGAATGCCAATGAACGCGCCGATCTACAAAACTTCCTTATCAATGAGCGCATTAGCGGTTATGGCGGAAATGATGTGCTGAATGGCGGCGCAGGCAACGATACGATTACTGCGGGAGCGGGTAACGACACGATAGACGGTGGCAGCGGAGACGATATCGCCGTATTCACAGGCCGTATCTCTGATTACACCATTTCACGCGCCAGTAATAATGCGTTGCGTGTCATCGACAATCGATCGGCTCCATCCGATGGTGCAACATTAGTGCGCAACATCGAAAAATTGCAATTCGCAAATGGCTCTCTGAGTGTGAATACAACAGCAGATAATGAAAACCAAATCGGCTTCCTTATTGGCGACGAGAATAGCAATAACCAGCTCTTTGTAGACTTGCCAAATATCACAACCGACAATCTGTTTGAAAGCGATGTGAATATAAGCAGCATGGAAAATGCCGCCATTGCCTTTAATGAAGTGCAAATTGCAATGAACCGCGTCACCTCATTGCGAGCGACCATTGGCAGCAAACAATCAAGCGTGGGCGTGCTGAGTGATACATTAAGCAACAAGCTGCAAAATCAGGATTTTGCACGCGGCGCACTGGCTGATACCGACATCGCCTTTAGCAGCACCGAGTTTGCGTTGCAGCAAGTGCAAGGGAATCTTATTACCGCAATGGCCGCGCAGACCAACAATCTGCGTAGCACCGTCATTCTCGACATACTTGAAGGCGGGATCAACATAACGCCTACCGAATAACGCGCCGCACTTATCCACACCCTTTGATTATCAGATTGTCAAAAAACAGCCAGCACAGTACACATTAATTAGTTCATTTTGCATGGGAAGCTAGGACATGGACGATGCTGCTGCCGAGCTCGCAGAAGAGCCGCCTGCACGCCACTACCGCACCATATGGATATCAGACATCCATTTGGGCACAAAAGACTGTAAAGCCGAATATTTGCTGGATTTCCTGCGCTATACCGAATCAGAAAAACTCTATCTGGTAGGCGATATCATTGATGGCTGGCGCTTACGCCGCGGCTGGCACTGGCCACAACCGCACAGCACGGTTATCCAAAAGGTTTTGCGCAAATCGCGTAAAGGCACCGAGGTGATTTTCATACCCGGAAACCATGACGAATTTCTGCGCGATTATATTGGCCATAATTTTGGTGATATAAAATTGCTGCGCAGCGACATGCATGAAACTGCCGATGGGCGAAAGCTGTTTGTGGTGCATGGTGACGAATTTGATGGCATCATGAAATATGCCAAATGGCTGGCCTATATTGGTGACCGCGCCTATGTGCTGGCGTTACGGCTCAATCATTATGTGAACCTCATACGCCGCAAAATTGGTTTGCCCTATTGGTCGTTATCGGCATTGCTCAAACATAAAGTGAAACAGGCGGTACAGATCATCAGCGACTACGAAGTCTATCTGGCCGAGGCCGCTGAGCGCCACCACGCAGACGGCGTGGTCTGCGGCCATATCCACCATGCTGAAATGAAAGATATTAATGGCACCCTCTACTGCAATGACGGGGACTGGGTGGAAAGCTGCACCGCACTGGTGGAACATGGAGATGGCAGGTTAGAGATTTTATATTGGGCAGATGAAATGATGCAGAGGCAACAGGATGCAAAACGACAGCTCAAACTCTTCTCCTAAAACCATCACCATTGTGAGCGATGCATGGTATCCGCAGGTCAATGGCGTGGTGCGCACCCTCAATGAGGTTCGACAAGAATTGCAGGCGCGCGGCCATCAGGTGCATATGATTACCCCCGACTTGTTCAAAACCGTCCCCTGCCCCACCTACCCTCAGATTCGACTGGCGGTCAATGTATGGCCAAGGGTACGCGACTTGCTCGACAGCCATTCATCGCACTGCATTCATATCGCAACCGAAGGCCCGCTTGGGCTGGCCGCGCGCCAGTATTGCACGCGACGAAAACTGGCGTTTACAAGTTCGTTTCATACCAAATTCGCCGAATATATTGCGGAACGTTTTTATATCTCCGAAAAATGGGGCTATCATCTGCTACGTTGGTTTCATAAAGCCTCCAGCACTGTGATGGCCGCCACACCGACACTGGTAAAAGAACTGGAATCGCACGGCATTCGCCACACCACCTTGTGGACACGTGGCGTAGATACGAACCTTTTCTCACCCGAACAACAGACAGAACTCCCTTACCCTGGCCCCATCCACCTTTATGTGGGACGCATTGCCGTTGAAAAAAACCTGCGGGCATTTCTCGATCTGCCGCTGGATGGCACAAAACTGCTTGTGGGCGATGGGCCAGCACTGGAAAAGCTGCGGACTGATTACCCTGATGCGGTGTTCCTGGGCGCCAAGCATGGCAGTGAGCTGGCCAGTTATTACGCCTCAAGCGACGTATTTGTGTTCCCAAGCAAAACGGATACGTTCGGGCTGGTCATGCTGGAAGCGTTGGCAAGCGGAACCCCGGTGGCGGCCTACCCTGTTACAGGCCCTGTCGATGTCATCACCGATAGCGCGGTTGGCGCATTGAACAACGACTTACATACCGCCATCAAACAGGCCTACACAATGAACCGTGAAGCGTGCCGTAACTATGCTATGAAATATTCGTGGGAAGCGTGCGCAACTATCCTAGAAAACGCACTGGTGGCAAACCGCTAAGCTCGCCACCTGATGTGTCTAATAAAAACCTGGCTTGATCAGGTTCAGTCCGTGTTGGACTTTCGCCACTTTAGCATTGGCTGCCATCACATTATTCCAGTCCACTCCGCGCGCAGCCGTTTTAGGCGTAGGCGCACATGCAGACATGCCAAAAGCAAGCAATACCAATAAAGTCAAAACGCGTGTCATTTCCAGCTCCCGTGCAATCGAAATAACGTTCGTATGCCGCCTGTATATGGGTTGGCCGGATGCTTTACCACTACCGTTTTTGCAATTCAGCTATGCAAAAAACGCAATGGTCGGATAGATATCAGATTGGTATAGTGGTAAGGTTCGCTAAAATTCCAATTAACCCAGTTCGACACCACCGCCAGGCGGCTGCATGCGGGCTATTGCATCTGCGCTAGAACGCAATTTTTGGTTCTCTTCTTCAGACAGCGCGATTTGCGCAAGCGCACCAAGGTCGGTTTGCTGCATGTCGTTTACACAATGCTGGAGCAAGTCGTTCAGAATGCGCGACAGCAATCCCTGCTGCGGCACGGGCAGCACAAAAAAGCCACCTTTACCAAACAGGCCTGGTCCATTCATAAATTTGAATGTCGCCACATTCTCCAGTTTGAAATTTTCCATGTTATAATCGAGATTAGGTAGCCATCCACATATGCGCGCCTGCATGCCCGGGCTTTGCCCAGCCATCAGCATCGAGTTCAACATACCCGATCCGCCGCCTTGCATTTGTGAGTCCATTTAAACCTCTCCTATCCTATTATAATAACAGGAAATTGTGACAAGATTATGACAATCAGTTAGGGCGTTCAATCTGATACGGGCTATCCAGAGAAAAAGCAGGAATATCAATATCTAAGTTGGATCCATCGTCAGCCTGCATACGGTAGCGCCCCACCATAATGCCCGACGGGGTAGGCAACGCCGTCCCGCTGGTATATTTGAAGCCTTCACCGGGCAGCAAAATAGGCTGTTCCCCCACCACGCCTTCGCCTTCTACCACCTGCATCTGACCAGATGCATCGGTAATGTCCCAGTGGCGCTCCACAAGCTGCAAGGTCTGGTCACTGCCATTTTCGACCTGTACAGTATAGGCCCATACATAATGTTCGTCGGTAGGCTCGGAATAATCAGCCAAAAACTCCGGCTCAACCGTTACTTTGATCTTATGTGTGGTTTTCGAAAACATACGCTGAATATGGGTTAATTAGCGTTATTGTCAAGCAGCCCGCTCACCAAACGTTCCATAAAGGCAATGCCAGCCTCAAGCTGGCTGGTCTCAATGAACTCGTTGGGTTTATGCGCCTGATCTATACTACCCGGCCCACATATAATTGCTTCCAACCCGTGATGCTGAAACGTGCCTGCCTCAGTACCAAACGACACTGCTTCCTGACGGTTTGCTTGCGCTATATGCATAATCCAGCGCATAAGCGCCTCATCCTCGCTGGGCTGTAGACCGCGCACATTGGTCAGCATGGTAGTGCGAATGCCCACATCAGGCGCCACTTCTTGCATAATCGCTTGCTTGCGCTCACAAAACGCCTCAAGGCGCGTGACGATATCACTCCAGTCATGCTCTGGCACTGGACGAATTTCCCATGCGATACGGCATTCGCTGGGTATGATATTGCGCGCCACACCGCCATGCATCGAGCCAACATGCACCGTGGTGTAAGGCGGATCGAATGCGTCATTGTGAGTTTTATCGCGGCATTCCACCGCAATCTCGTTGAGAAAATGCACAATATCGGCCATAACCATCACCGCATTCACGCCGCGATGGGTATTGCTGGAATGCGCTTCTTTGCCAGTGACGATTGTTTCAAACGACACAATCCCTTTATGTGCGTTTATCAACCGCATTTCCGTCGGCTCACCTATCACCATCAAACGCGGATCAGCACCGCTCTGCGTAATAAATTCTGCCAGCGGCGTCGCGCCCAAACATCCCACCTCTTCATCATGCGAGAAACACAGGTAAATCGGGACGGGTAAAGCGGTTTTTAGCCATGTTGGCACACATGCAAGCGCAATCGCCAGAAACGACTTCATGTCCGAAGTACCGCGCCCATAAAGCTTGCCATCTTTTTCGGTTATCTCGAACGGGTCTGTGTGCCATGTCTGCCCTTCCACAGGCACCACATCCGTATGGCCGGAGAGCACCACACCACCGGGCACATCAGGCCCTATGCGTGCCCACAGGCTTGCTTTCCCCGGCTCCTCATTGACACGCTGCGAAGCAACGCCGTGCGATGCAAGATAATGCTCAACATATTCAATAAGCGCCAGATTAGAATCGTGACTTACGGTATTAAACCCCACCAGCGCTTTCAGTATGCTCTGTGTATCCTGTAACAGTTGCGCCGATGCTGGCATATACTAAGCCCTCCAAAAATATGGGGTAAACAATACCAGCACGGTGAATAATTCCAAGCGCCCCATAATCATCGCCACCGATAATATCCATTTTGCGCCATCTTCCAGACTGGCATAATTGCCCGCCGGCCCGACTATCTCGCCCAGCCCCGGGCCTACATTGGCCAGCGCTTGTGCCGCCGAGCTCATCGCGGTCAGAAAATCCATTCCAAATGCAGATAGCGAAATACTCACCACCATGAACACAAAAGCGAACAGGATGAAAAAGCTCAACACCGACTGCGATACATTCTCTGTGATTGGCTTCTGGTTATATTGCGGCACAAACACGCCATGCGGCTGAATCAACTGACGGATCTGCGCTTTGGCTGTTTTATAGAGCACCTGATAACGAAAGATTTTAATACCGCCCGAGGTTGAACCTGTACAGCCGCCCACCACAATCAACATAAAGAGCAGGCTGGTGGAGAATGTTCCCCACGCCGCATAATCGGTAGACGCATAACCCGTGGTGGTAATAATCGACACCACACTAAACAACGCATAACGTACCGCGCTCCAGAAATCATACACATCCGTATACACCAGCCAGATCACAATCAGCACCGTGACAGATGCTACAATGCCCAGAAACCATTGCACCTGTGTGTTTTGGAATAAGGCCTGCGGGTTGCCCTTTAACACCTGAAAGTACAGAATCATCGGCAGCGCACCGAGAATCATGAACACCACTGCCAGCATCTCAATCTGTGGGCTGTTAAAATAGGCGATCGATTTATCGTGTGTCGAAAACCCTCCGGTAGCTACAGTGGTCAATGCATGATTAATAGCATCAAAACTGCTCATGCCCGCCACGCCATAACCAAAGGCACATACAAACACCAGCAGCAAAAACACCAACGTAATCACCAAGGCAATTTGCGTAGTACGCGGCAGTATTTTCTCCATCTTGTCCGACGACTCGGTACGGAACAGCTGCATACCACCAATGCGCAGCATCGGCAGTACGGCCAGCGCCAAGACCACAATACCGATACCGCCCATAGCGTTCAGCAATGAACGCCACAGCAATACGCCGGGCGGCATCAAATCCAGCCCTGAAAGCACTGACGCGCCAGTTGATGTGATGCCAGAAGTGGCTTCAAACCATGCATCGGTAAAGTCGATGTTGCTGGAGCTGAGATAGAGCGGAATAGCCGCAAATACCGAGACGGTAAAATAGCTAGTGGTCGTGAATAAAAACGCCTGCCGCAAATTCAGCGAACCTTTGTAGCCGCGGTTGGAGAGGTAAAGAATTACCCCGATAAATGCGGTTATAAAAGAAGAGCTTAGAAAAACAATCCAGTCAGGATTCTCGTTGATAAGATCAACCGCCATTGGCAACAGCATCACCACCGACATTACCGACAACAAAATGCCATTAACAAGCAATATAGGGCGCAACGAAACGTGCATTAGGCAGCCTCATCATCCCGCATCATAGGCGGCAACGTACCCGTCATACCCATCGCGTGCTGCATAAAGAACCCTTTAAGGCGCGGCATACGGTTTACCATAGCAAGCCCCGCTTCCCGCGCGATGCGGAATGGCTTAATATTGTTAGAGAACAGGCGATTAAGCACATCGGTTGCCATGCTCATGCTGGTTACATCGCCGCGGCGCAAACGCTGATAGTGCGCCAATAATTGCGGGCTGCCAATATCCATACCCAGCTTGGCCTGCTTGAGAATCAGATCGGTGATAACGGCCACGTCACGGTAGCCCAGATTCACCCCTTGGCCTGCAATCGGATGAATCGCATGCGCCGAATCACCAATAAGTGCCACGCGCTCGCCCGCATATTCTGCTGCAATCATCAATTGCAGCGGATAGCCATAGCGGGGGCCGCATAGCTCGATATCACCAAGATAATCGCCCAGACGGCGCTTCACCTCTGCCAGAAACACCTCTTCGCTCAAGCCCAGATAATGCTCGCGCATATCTGCTTCCACCGTCCATACAATCGCCGATCGGTCTTCGGTCATTGGCAGCACGGCAAATGGCCCATCTGGCAAAAACTTTTCCAGCGCCAATCCGTTATGTGGCAGCGAATGCTTCACGCTGCACACCAGTGCGCATTGCCCATAGGCAATATCTTTGTGCTTGATACCAATCTGTTTGCGGGTGGCAGACTGTCGCCCATCAGCGGCAAGCGCCAACGGTGCTTTCAAAACATGCCCGTCATCCAGCGTCACTCCTGCCCACTCGCTGCCAGTGTGAATAGACTCTGCAGAATGTGGTGCAAATAAGGTGATCGTATCCAGCTCTTTCAGGCGCTTAAACAAACCATGACGAATATAGCGGTTCTCCACCATATGGCCGAATGGCTCATCGCCTGCGTCTTTATAATTATAATGCACATGCCCGGGCTGTTCGCCTTCGGTCACCCGAATATCATAAATTGGGCTTGCATGAGGGAGCATATACTCCCATGCGCCAATGGCGTTCAAAATGCGGCGGGATGCCAGTGCAACCGCACTGACGCGGCCGTCAAATGCGTCATCCAGCTGTGCCTGTTCGGCCAGCCTGTCGATCACTGCAACGGTTAAACCTTCCTGGCCCAGAGCAATTGCCTGCGCCATACCGACTAATCCGCCACCAATAACGATGGCATCGAATTGTGAAGTTTGGGTCATAACAATTTGGCTTTTACTGCAGTTTCACCTGAAAGTCACGCATTGCCCGCATTGCCGCAAAAATTATCACCCCACCGCCAGCCTGCCTAATTTCTGTGCAAATTTAGCCAATCATCCACACAGCTCAGAATACATTATAGCTATTATTCAGAATGTTACTGTTTTTCTCACACTGGCACAGTTCTTGTAAATAGGAGTGCTGTAATAAAGGAGATTCGGATGCGCACCGCTTTAGTATGTCTGTTGTGTTTATTGCCTCTGCCAGCACTGGCGCAGGCATTTCAGGAAACCAGCTTCATCTTTAATACCCTGCTCTTTTTGATATGCGGGTTTTTGGTGATGTTTATGGCAGCTGGCTTTTGCATGCTCGAAGCAGGGCTGGTGCGCAGCTCCAGCGTATCCACAATCTGTGTAAAGAATATCGCCCTCTACAGCATAGCAGGCGCGATGTTCTATTTCGTAGGATACAACCTCATGTATAGCGAGGTAAATGGGGGCTGGTTTGGCATCCCTGGCATTTGGGCCGCGAGCGACATGGGAGAAAATGGTCTGCAAGGCAGCGTCGCCTCGGGTTCAGACTGGTTCTTCCAAATGGTATTTGTCGCCACCGCCGCCTCTATCGTTTCCGGCACGATCGCTGAGCGGGTAAAGCTGTGGTCGTTTCTTGTCTTCGTTGTGATACTCACCGGCCTGCTATATCCAGTCACCGGTGCGTGGACATGGGGCGAAGGTTGGCTTTATGAGCGAGGGTTCAGCGATTTTGCCGGTTCCACTATTGTGCATTCTGTCGGCGGCTGGGCGGCGCTGGTGGCAGTGCTGCTTATTGGCCCACGCAGAGGCCGTTTCACCCCGCAAGGCCGTTCGGTACCCATGCCCGGCTCGTCGCTGCCACTGGCCACACTTGGCACATTCGTGCTGTGGCTAGGCTGGTTCGGCTTTAATGGCGGCTCTCAGCTAGCACTTGGCACAGGCGCAGATGCGGTGGCAATTTCCAACATTTTCATCAACACCAATATGGGCGCAGTAGGTGGCCTGCTGGCGGCTATGATGCTGACACAGATTACATTCAAGAAAGTTGACCCTACCCTCACCTTAAACGGCGCGCTTGCCGGCCTGGTAAGCATCACCGCAGAACCGCTGATGCCAACCCCGGGCATTGCCATGGCCATTGGTGCGTGCGGTGGCGCCTTGATGTTTATTACCGTTCTGGCACTCGACAAACGCTGCATTGATGATGTCGTCGGCGCCATTCCGGTGCATTTGGTGTGCGGTATATGGGGCACTTTGGCCGTTCCTCTTACCAACCCCAAAGCCGACATCATTGTGCAACTGCTGGGGGTTTCGGCTATTGGTGCCTTCACTCTGATTACCAGCCTTGTAGCACTACTGATTATTCAGCGCGTCATGGGGCTACGTGTGAGTGCTGAAACCGAAGAACGGGGCGTGGATCAATCCGAGGTGGGGCTGGACGCCTACCCTGAATTTGTGCGCGCCTCTTCCATGATGAAGTAAAGTGCTTGCAGGCAGCGCGTAAGCTGATAAAACATCAGCCATGACCTTACGTATCGCCACCTGGAACATCAATTCCATCCGCATTCGCTTTCCTATTCTGCGCAAAATGGTGCAGGCGGAAAATCCTGATATTCTTTGCTTACAGGAAACAAAAGTCGTCAACGAGCTGTTCCCTTACGAGGAAGCGAAGCAGCTGGGATTTGACTATATCTACGCCGATGGGCAAAAGAGCTATAACGGCGTTGCGATACTGTCCAAGATTCCACTGCGGGACATGCACACCATGGATGTGCTGGATAATGGCGAGCGTCGCCATATCGGCGCAGTGCTGCCTGATGGCACCGAAATCCATAATTTTTATGTGCCTGCAGGGGGTGACATACCTGATCCGACGCAGAACCCAAAATTCAAAGACAAACTGGCATTTCTCGACATTATGACCGGTTGGGCGCAAGAAGCGTTTGATAAAAACGACAAGGTAATCATGGTGGGTGATATGAACATTGCCCCGCTAGAGCATGATGTCTGGTCTCACAAGCAATTGCTGAAAGTGGTCAGCCATACGCCTGTCGAAGTCGAGCGCATGCAAACACTGCAAGACAGTCTAGGCTGGGTGGATGCACCTCGCGAACATGTGAGTGCCGATGAAAAGCTTTACAGCTGGTGGAGCTATCGCAATCGCGACTGGCAGAAATCAAACCGTGGCCGCAGGCTTGACCATATCTGGATTACACCAGCCCTAAAACCACACCTCACCGCCACTAAAATCATCCCCGATGCCCGTAGCTGGGAGCAACCATCGGATCACGTACCCGTATTTGCAGATTTCAACGGGCTGGAGCTTGCATGACGACCTTTTATAGCGTCATCATGTTTGGCCTGTTATTGGCCGTGTTTATCGGGCTGGCCATGCCGTTCTATGGGAAACATACCGACTTTGATTTGCCAATCGACTGCAAGGTTGGGCAGGATTGCTTCATTCAAAATTATGTGGATTTGAATGCCGATGAAGGCGAATGGCAGGACTATACCTGTGGCCCACTCAGCTATGACGGGCATAAGGGCACCGACTTCCGCCTGAAAAATCTGGTGCATATGGAACAAGGTGTGAATGTGCTGGCCTCAGCCAACGGCAAAGTGCGCGCCATTCGGGACGGTATGCCCGATGATTATTATTATAATCTGCCGCCTGAACTACTGGCCGACAAAGAATGTGGCAATGGCGTCGTAATCGTGCATGAAAAAGGCTATGAGACCCAATATTGCCATCTGAAAGAGGGCAGCGTGAAGGTAAAAGAAGGCCAGCGTGTCAGCGCGGGTGATGTACTGGGACAGGTTGGCATGTCTGGCCAGACCGAGTTTCCACATTTGCATTTCTCATTGCGCAAAGAAGACGCGGTGATCGATCCGTTCTCTGGCCCGATGGAAACCACGCGATGCGGTGATGTGGCGACGTCACTATGGAGCGAAAGCGCACAGAAAAGCGTTGCGTATAAAAGCACCGGGTTATTGTCCTATGGATTTACCAGTCGGGTACCAAAGGACGTAGACGTGCGCGCAGGAAAGCATAGCCGCACCCTCATACGCCCTGAGGACGATGCTATCATCTTTTGGGCAGATGCATTTGGCGTCCGCGAAGGAGATATGCTGGTAATGCAGCTCTTTTCGCCTGAAGGCGAGCAATTGGTAAATTACGATCAGACATTTGAGTCCAATCTGGCGCAGGCTTTTAACTTTATCGGGAAGAAACGCAAAGACCAACCATGGCCGGAAGGCATATATACCGCGCACTATATTATTGAGCGACCTGAGTTTCAGGAGCGCCCAATCCGGTTAGTTGAGCATATGGCGCGTATTGAAGTAATCTCTGAAGAAAATGAGTCGCAGCGCGAAGAAGCGCAAGCTGACTAGAACTAGTGCGATTAATGCAGATTTACTGGCTCTAAATTATGCTGTTTAGCGGTGAAATAAGCCGCTTCGTGACTATCAAATACGGCCAGTTGTGTGCCATCTGCCGCAAACACGGCAAACCCATCTTCACCTTCATGCAGCACGGGTTTGATATAGGCCATATATTCCACACCGACCATCGACATTACCAGATCAGAAATTTCGTACGTATCAGTCGCGTCGGTATCGGATGTGAACATAATCTAGTCTCGCTGTTGTATGGTTGTCGTCTTACAAATTATAGTAGCAAAAAACCGTAAATTTATGTGTGACAGTTACATGACATTTACAATTCAGAGCATGCCAGCAACACTATAAAAATACGATAGCAGGAAGGGTGATAAGGATTAATGAGCGCTAAAGACCGCTAGGCTAGTCGCGAAAATTGGTATATTGCAGCGGCAAGTCTAATTTCATGCCTTTAATCAGATTGATAGCCTCTTGCAGATCATCGCGTTTTTTGCCGGTAATACGCACCGAATCACCCTGAATCGCGGCCTGCACCTTCATTTTGCTGGCTTTAATCTCTTTTGTGATCTTTTTAGCGGTTTCCGTATCGACCCCCTGCTTGACCACTACTTTCTGACGTAGCGTATTACCTGAGGCTTTTTCTGCCTTCTCAAACTCCAGCGCCTGCGGGTCAATTTTGCGGCGTGTGGCATGCGCTTTGATCAATTGCTGCATTTGATCGAGCTTATAATCATCATCCGCTTCCAGCGTCAGCACGTTATCGTTACGCTCGATACTGCAATTACTGCCCTTGAAATCATAGCGTGTTGTGATTTCACGACTCACATTACTGATCGCATTATCCACTTCCTGCAGATCGGTTTCGGACACCACATCAAAACTAGGCATATCGCCTCCTTTTACACCAATGTTCTATTTGCCAATTTAACGAATAATCGGACTTTTGCGAATACCACGCGGATCGTCAAATTCAAACAATTCATCGTCAAACTGCATGCCGCGCTGCGCATTCTCCAGCGATATCGCAGTACGTTGGCCTACGCTATCGACCAAAATAAGGTTGCGCAGCTTCAACGGCTTGTCTGAGAACTCAAGGGTCAGCGCGCCGTCATCCGGCTTGCTGGTTTGCACCACGCTCACACGTACTGCGCCTGCACCTGCCCTGAAATCAACAATACGCAAGCCCTTATCAAAACTGATGCGGTCCTGCGCCAGAAATCCCGCTAATGTATCATCGAGCGGCACACGGCTTACCTGCTCCAATTCGTAATCATAAAAAGTCAGCGTCTGCCCGTCAGATAGCATTAATACCGGCGTTGGCGGGTCATATTGCCACCGCATCTTGCCCGGGCGTTTGAGAAAAAACTTACCGCTCGCCATCCCACCATCGGGAGCGATTTGGGTGAAATCCGCTTTCAGACTGCGTATGTCATTGAGGTATTTCTCCACACGGCGCAACACCATCTCTTGCGATTCTGAAACACGCGTGGCAGCAGAGCCCGCCGCTTTGTCCTGCGGATTCCATGGCAATTTGCCCTGCACAGGTGCCGCCATTGCAGCCCCTGCCATGGCACACGCCATGCACATTCCCAGATAAAACTTAATCGCTCGCACCGTATAATACCTCGCGTTTGCCGACATGGTTGGCAGCTCCAACAATGCCTTCTTCTTCCATTCGCTCAATTATACGCGCGGCTCGGTTATATCCTATTTTTAATTTTCGCTGAATATAGCTGGTAGAGGCTTTATTATCCTGAATCACCACCTGCACAGCTTGCTGATACAGCTGGTCTTCTTCGCTGCCGCCTTCGCCCATCAGGCCTGTGGCATCAAACGCGCCGCCATCATCTTCCTCGGTAATGGCTTCATCATATTCAGGCTCGCCCTGTTCTTTCAGGAAGGACACAATTTGCTCTACTTCCTTATCGCTAATGAACGGGCCGTGCACGCGTGTGATGCGTCCGCCACCCGCCATATAGAGCATGTCGCCCTGCCCCAGCAACTGCTCAGCGCCCTGCTCGCCCAGAATGGTGCGGCTGTCAATCTTGGACGTCACCGAGAAACTGATACGTGTGGGGAAGTTTGCCTTGATAACACCGGTAATCACATCCACCGAAGGACGTTGCGTTGCCATAATCAGGTGAATACCTGCCGCACGCGCCATTTGCGCCAGGCGCTGGATCGAGCCTTCGATATCCTTACCGGCCACCAGCATCAGATCGGCCATTTCATCAACCACCAGCACAATGAAAGGCAGCGGGTTCATTTCCAGCGGCACTTTCTCCATGATCGGTTTTCCCGTCTCGGGGTCAAATCCCGTCTGTACGGTGCGGGTCAGCTCTTCGCCTTTTTTCTTCGCCTCAACAATACGCTTATTGTAATTTTCAATATTGCGCACGCCCAGATTCGACATCAGGCGATAGCGATTTTCCATTTCTTTCACTGCCCATTTCAGCGCCACAACCGCCTTTCCCGGCTCGGTCACGACAGGCGAAAGCAAATGCGGAATACCGTCATACACCGACAATTCCAGCATTTTTGGGTCAATCATGATGAATTTACAGCGCTCAGGCGGCAGGTGATAAATCAACGACATCAGCATGGTGTTGATCGCCACCGACTTACCCGAACCCGTCGTACCCGCCACCAGCAAGTGCGGCATTTTCGCCAGATCGGCAATGATCGCATCGCCACCAATATCCTTACCCAGCGCCAACGGCAGCTTGGTTTCGGTCTGCTGGTATTTTTTATCTTCGAACACTTCGCGCAAATACACGGTTTCGCGGCTTGAGTTCGGCAACTCAATACCAATGGCATTACGCCCCGGAATCACGGCAATACGCGCAGAGATCGCGCTCATCGAACGCGCTATATCATCGGCCAGACCAATCACGCGCGATGATTTAATGCCCGGCGCTGGCTCCAATTCATACAATGTCACCACTGGGCCCGGGCGCACACGGGTTATCTCGCCTTTCACGCCAAAATCATCCAGCACCGATTCCAATAATTTGGCATTCTGTGTCAGCGAGGATTCATTCTGACTGGCCTTCTTCTTGCCCGACACTTTTGCCAGCAACGCCATTTCAGGCATCTGGAAGTCACCCTCTTTCGGGCGCA
>MDTG01431545.1_pt1 | contig 18571 bp, 14 predicted proteins | sample 811421 | NCBI WGS metagenome assembly MDTG01 (sample SAMN05326645, study PRJNA326480) | marine metagenome | isolation source: seawater | place: Pacific Ocean: South East | collected 2011
AGTCGAAGCGCAACATGCGCGACACCCCCGACCAGGAGATCTTCCCCTACGCGAGCGAGGACGCCGACATCACGCTCCGGCTGCATCGCCGCTTCGAGCGCCGGCTCAGCAAAGAGCCCGCCCTCGAGCGCCTCTACCGCGAGGTCGAGCTGCCCCTGCTCTCGATCCTGCTCGAGATGGAGCAGACCGGGGTCAAGATCGACACGGCGGCCCTGGCCGCGACCAAGAGCGAGTTCAAAGAGCGGCTGCGCGTGCTCGAGGAGGAGGCCTTCGAGATCGCGGGCGAGCCCTTCAACCTGAACTCCGTCAAGCAGGTCGGCTCGCTCCTCTTCGAGCGCCTGGCCCTGCACACGGAGCTGGGGATCCGCGTCAAGCGCACGACCGGCGGGGCGCTCTCGACCGACCAGGAGGTGCTCGAGTCGCTGGCCGAGCACCACCCCCTCCCGCGCAAGATCCTCGAGCACCGGGCGCTGGACAAGCTGCTGGGGACCTACGTGGTCGCCCTCCCGCAGCTGATCGACCCCGGCACGGGGCGGGTGCACACCAGCTTCAACCAGGCCGTGACCGCGACCGGCCGGCTCAGCTCGTCGGACCCCAACCTGCAGAACATCCCGATCCGGAGCGAAGAGGGGCGCCGAATCCGAGCCGCGTTCATCGCCGGCGAGCCGGGCTGGCGCCTGCTCTCGGCCGACTACAGCCAGGTCGAGCTGCGGGTGCTCGCGCACCTCGCCCAGGACGAGGCCCTGATCGAGGCCTTCCAGGCCGGCCACGACATCCATCGCGCGACCGCGGCCCGGGTGTTCGAGGTGCCCATCGAGGACGTCAGCTCGGAGCAGCGCGGGCGGGCCAAGGCGATCAACTTCGGGATCGTCTACGGGATGGGCCCCAACCGCCTGGCTCGCGACACGGGGATGGAGAAGGACGAGGCGGTCCAGTTCATCGCGAGCTACTTCGAGAGCTACCCCGCGATCAAGGCCTACCTCGACGGCTCGGTCGCGGCGGCCCGCGACAAAGGCTACGCCGAGACGATCCTCGGCCGGCGTCGTCCGCTCGGCGCCTTGCGCACCGCGCGGCGGATGGAGCGCGCCAACGCCGAGCGGATGGCGCTCAACACGCCGATCCAGGGCAGCGCGGCCGACATCATGAAGCTCGCGATGCTGGCCGTGGACCGCCGCCTGCGCGAAGAGCAGCTCGCCGCGCGGATGCTGCTCCAGGTCCACGACGAGCTCTTGCTCGAGGCCCCCGCCGACGAGCTCGACCGGCTCGAGGCGCTCGTGCGCGAGGAGATGGGGAACGCCTTCGAGCTCGCCGTCCCGCTCAAGGTCGACGTCGGCCGCGGGGACAACTGGCTCCAGGCGCACTAGCCAGAGCCAGGGAAGAGGCTAGCTCTCTTCCTGGAACAACCAGATCCCGCTCACTCCGCCGAGGTCGTCGTCCTCGTCCTCGAGCTCTTCGCGGGCGGCCTCTTCGATGCGCGCGGCGATCTGGGCCTTGTTCTCGTCGGTGAGCTCTTCGCCGAGGTCCTGCTCGGTCCAGGCCAGGAGCTCGGCGGCCTGCGCGGCCTGCTCGGCCTCGCTGATCCGCTGGGCGCCGAGGGCGTCGACCTCGATCTGCTTCAGCTCGCGGCGGACGACGTGCGCCCGCACGACGGGGTGGTCTTCCTTGGGCGGGAAGGCGAGCAGGCGCGCCAACAGGTTGCGGGCGCGCATGCAGGCGGCCTCGAAGCGCTTGGCATGAGCGGCCTGGCGCTCGGGGTCGCTCTGCTTGGCGAGGATGTCTCCGCCCTGGCGGAGGTGAATCCGGATCTGATTCAGGGCGCGCTCGAAGCGCTGGTCGCGCAGCTGCTCGGGGACTCGCTCCTCGAAGCCCTCGAGCCCGCTGACGTCGGTGAAGCTGAGGTCGTAGGTCCCGACGCACACGCCGACGCTCATGTCGCGCTGGAAGCTCTCCTGCTTGAGCTCGATCGCGAGGGAGTCGAGGGCCTGCGGGTTGGCGACGCCGTAGCCCTCCGGGATCGTGAAGTCGTCGTCCTCGATGATCGCCAGCGCCAGGGCCGCCACGCGGGCCAGGGCGGCGTGGTTGTCGCTCTCCAGCTGGTCGTCCTGGATCTGGAGCATCTGGAACGCGACTTGACGGAGGAAGTGCGCCTCGGTGGGGGCGACGGGGATCCCCCGCTCGACGAGGACGCGGCCCTGCTCGAACACGTCGCGGACCGTCTCGATTCGCGGCAGGTTCTCAGCCACGAAGAACTCGGCCATTCGCAGGAGGGGGCCGCGCAGGTCGTGTTCGGGTGCCGCAGGGGCGTTCATGCTCCAAGTTTAGCGAGCGGAGTCGCTCGACCGCTGCCCCGAGGAATTTTCAACCGAGCGGGCTCGCCCGCTCTGCCCGTGAGCGCTCAGTCAGAACCTAGCGACGGAGCTTCAGCCAGAGCGGGACGAGGATGTTGGCGTAGTCGTCGCTCCAGGGCGAGACGCTGGGGATCTCGACCTCGGCGGCAGGGCGCCAGCCGCGCGCGGTGAGGAGCCCGAGCCGGTCTTCGCTCCGGGTCAACAGGTAGGCCTGGCTCGGGTCCTCGAAGGGGGCCAGGCGCTGGTTGGTGGTGTCCGCCACCAGCCCGATCAGGGTGGGATCGAGCGCCGCGGCGGTCGCGTGCAGGACGGGGCGGAGGTCGTAGTAGCGCGACGAAATGTGGAACACGAGCCAGCCGGTCGGCTTCAGCTTGCGCAGGTAGAGCGCGATCGCCTCGCGCGTGAGGAGGTGGACGGGGATCGCGTCGCTCGAGAAGGCGTCGACGATCAGGACGTCGTAGCGCGCGTCCGGGGTCTTCTTCAGCTCGAGGCGCGCGTCGCCGTGTCGCACCGGCTCGATCGTGGCGGGGCTCTTCTCGATGTAGTGGAAGTGCTCGCGGGCGAGCTTCTCGACCAGCGGGTCGAGCTCGTAGTAGGTCAGCCGATCCCCCGCGCGCAGGTTTCCAGCCAGGGCTCCGGCTCCGAGGCCAATGATCGCGACCTGCGCGTTCTTCGGCGCGAAGCTCAGGGTCTGGCCGAGGGGCGAGCGCCTGTGGAAGTAGCCGATCGGGAAGCCGTGCAGGCTTGGATCGACGACCTCACGCCCGTGGATCGTGGTCCCGTGAATGATGCTCCTGAGGGGCACCGGGTTACCGGCGACCTTGAGGATCTTCCCGTCCGGCCCGCGCGCCATGTCGGTCCCGACCCGATAGATCCCGTATTCGTTGCGGACCTCGGCCGCCCAGGGGTGGACGACGATCGAGCGATAGACGCACCAGAACCCTGCCCCGCAGAGCGCAGCCAGGCTGAGGATCGAGACGGCTCGGGCACCTGGAGCCGCTGGCCGGTCGCGGCTGACCGCGATCAACCCAACCGCCAGGGCGGCGAGGGCGAGCGGGTATTCGAGCAGGGTGTCGAAGGCGCGCGGCGCGAGCAAGGCCACGAACACGCCGCCCAGCCAGCCGCCCAGCGAGATGCAGAGGTAGAAGGCGGTCAGGGCGCGGGGGGCGGGGCGGCTGCGGTAGAGCTCGGCGTGGCCGACCCAGCAGGCGACTCCGAGCACGAGCAGCTGGACCAGGCCAGAGATCCAGCTGAAGCCCTTGCCGCTGACCCAGGCCACGAGGGCCACCGCGAAGGCCAAGGGCCAGGTCGCCGCGAAGACCTTGGGGTAGCGGGCCGCGGGGCCGAAGGTGAGCACGAAGCTGAGCAGGTAGATGCTGAGCGGCACCACCCACACCAAGGGCACCGAGCCCAGGTCCATGGCGATCACGTTGGTGACGGCCATCAACACCGCCGAGGGCGCCGCGCTCAGGATGAGCCACACCAGCAGCCGACCGAGCGTGATCGGTCGTTCGGTCTCGGCCGTCGGTTCCGCGGTCTCGGCCGTCGGCCCCTCGGCGCCGGCCCTCGCTCCCTCGGGCTCCGACTCGGCGGCCCTCGGCTCCTCGGTCTCGGCCGACCCTCCCTCGCCCTTCCCCTTGGGCGCGACGCTCCAAGCCAGGAGCCAGTAGCCGCAGAAGGCTGCGCTCCAGCCCCAGCGCTGCGCGCTCAACCCGAGCAGGGGCTCGACCAGGAGCGGGTAGGCCAGGAGCGCGGCGAAGGAGCCCGCGTTGCTCGCGGCGTAGAGCTGGTAGGGGTTCTCTCGCTCGGGCAGCTCCGAGTCCGCCAGCCAGCCCTGCGCGATCACCCCCGTCGTCGAGAGGACGACGAAAGGCACCGCGATCGAGAGCGTGAGCGCTCCCAGGATCGAGCCCGTCGGCGCGGCGGGGTTGGGCTCGAGGGCTCCCAGCCAGCGCCCCACGGGGAGGAAGGCCAGGGGCACCAGCGCGAGCAGGAGGTGCCAGCGGCCCAGGCGCGCCGCGAAGAAGTGGCAGTAGAGGTAGCCGAGGAAGAGGGCGCCCTGGAAGAACATCAGGCAGGCGGCCCACACGTGGAAGCCGCCTCCGCAGGAGGGCAGCAGCAGACGCCCCACCAGCGGCTCGAGCCCGAAGAGCAGCAGAGAGCCGAGGAAGGCGAAGAGTCTCAGGCGAGCGAGGAGGCTCACTGGGTCTAAGTCAGCGTGGGGGGATCGATGTCGAGGTGGGTGGAGAGCTCGTCGCGCTGGCGGCTGGCCTCGAGGAGCAGCGCCGTCAGGCGGCTGTCCATGGAGCGGGCGCCGTCGCCCACGGTGCTGTGGAAGATGAACCGCCCCTCCTCGAGCTCGGTCATGCGCAGCACGGCTTCGTCGTCGCGCAGGTCGCCCAGGGTCGCCGACCAGGGCTTGCCATCGCGCACGACGAGGGTCCCGCGCAGGCGCCCCGCGATCAGGCTCAGAGTGCCCGTCTTGCTGTTGTATTCGAGCCCCTGCAGCACCTCGAAGATCGAGGTCTCTTCGAGCAGGCCGCTCATGAGCGATGTGAAGTCGAGCTCGGAGGTGTTCTCGGCGGCCTCGTCGTCGTCGCCCTCGGGCGGTCGCTCGGCGAGCAGCTCGAGGTCGTAGGGGCCGAGCGTCAACACGTCGCCAGGGCGCAGCTCGACCGAGCCCTCGACGCGCTTGCCGTTGATGAAGCTGCCGTTTTGGCTCAGGTCCTCGAAGCGGACGGTGCCCTCAGCGACGCTGACCTCGCCGTGTCGGCGCGAGATCGAGTGGTGGGGCAGGGTGATGTCCGCCTTGCGGGTCCGGCCCAGGCTGAGGCGCGCGCCCTCGTAGAGAGGCTCGGGGGGGAAGGGGTGGCAGCAGAGGTAGGCCACCGCGTCGGCCTCGGTACGATCGCTCGCCTCGAGCTCGACGGCTTCGACGCCCTCGAGGGACGTCTTGCAGAGGAGGCACTCGGCGGCTCCCGCGAAGTTGGGGAACTTGCAGTTGGGACAAGCGATCGATTTGGCCACGCGTGGGGCGCATTATGGCGAAAGCCGCCCGACTTGCTGCGTCCACGGAGTGAACGTTTTTGACGCAGCGCGTTCAACCTTGCCCGCTCCCCACGCTCACCCCTGACGCCAGGCCTTTTCCTGCAGGCACTTAAGCGCCTAACGCGTCGCGGCACACGCCTCGCAAACGAGCTCCTCGAACCCCAGCCGAGGAGGCCCCATGAGCGAGCAGACCACCTACCCCACCGCGATCGTCACCTACGCCCGGGGCTGGCCGGCTTTGGCCACCACTCGTTCGCTCGGTCGTCGCGGGGTGCGCGTCCTCTGCGGCGACTCCGTCGGCTTCGCCCCGGCGACCTTCTCGCGCTACTGCGCCGAGAGCTTTCGCTACCCCGACCCCCGCGTCGACCCCGAGGGCTTCCTCGACACGGTCGAGGAGGTGGCGCGAGCGGAGCTCGCGGCGGGTCGCGAGGTCGTGCTGCTGCCGGTGCACAGCGAGACCTACCTGATCGCCGAGCACCGCGAGCGCTTCGACCGCCTCGGCGTCGCGCTCGCCCTGCCGAGCCACGCCCAGATCAGCCAGACCCGCGACAAGGGCAAGCTGGCCGATCTGGCCGACGAGCTGGGGCTCACGATCCCCACCACGCACCGCTTCGCTCACCTGGCCGAGGTCTACCGGGCGGCGCCCGACCTGAGCTACCCCGTGTTCGTCAAGGTCCGCGGCGCCGCAGCCGGGGTCGGGATCGAGAAGGTCGACACCCCCGAGGAGCTGGTCTCGGTCTACGCCGCCTTCGTCAGCGGCTACGGCCTCGGCCCCGACGAGATGCCGATCGTGCAGGAGGCCGTCGGCGGCGACGACATCTGCGTGAGCGCGCTCTTCGAGGAGGGCCGCTGCGTCGCGCTCCACACCTACCGCAACGTGCGCCAGTTCCCCCGCACCACCGGCGCCGGGGTGCTGCGCGAGACCGTGGCCGCCCCCGAGGCGGAGGCGGTGGCCCGCCGCCTGCTCGAGTCCCTCGACTGGCACGGCCTGGCTCAGCTCGACTTCCGCTGGGCCGAGGGAGAGACGCCCTACCTGATCGAGCTCAACCCGCGCCTCTTCGGCGGCCTGCCCCAGGCGATCGCCGCCGGCGTCGATCACCCGTGGCTGCTCTTCCAGCTGGCCCAGGGGATCTCGCCCGAGACCCCGGTGGTCGACCCCGCGCCGCGCACCGAGACCCCGGTCCTGGGGCTGCTGGCGACCCTGAGCGAGATTCGCCACGACGAGGGGCTCCGCGCGGGGCTGGACGAGCTGCGCGCTACCCTCTCGGCGGGCCCCGCGGGCGAGGGCCGCTGGGAGCGCTTCAGCGCCTTCCTGCGCGAGCTGGGCAGCCAGGCCAACCCCGCCAACGTGGGCGCCTACCTGCGCGAGAAGCTGGCGGTCCACCGCCACACCCTCAACGACGTCGTCCACGGCGACGACCCGCTCCCCGTCCTGGGCGTGCTCTTCCCGCTCAGCGTGGCGCTGAAGCACGGGACGCTGGACACGGCGGTCGTCCTCTCCGAGGCGACCATCGAGGGCGAGGTCGCGCCGCGCCGCGGTCTGCGGGGCTACCTGAAGCCCAGCTGGGCGACCTTGCTCGCGACGGCGCTGGTGTTCGTGCTCAGCGTGGCGGTCACGCAGGCGGCGGCCTTCGACGGGAGCCTGCTCGAGCGGGCCTTCGAGCTGCCGCGCCTGTGGAGCGCCCGCCTGCTCCCCAGCGGCGGCGCCCCGGCCTACGCGGCCTTCCACCTGTTGAACTGCCTGTTCCTCTACGTCGTGGCGGCGGGCGGCCTGGCGATGCGCGAGCGCGTCAAGCGCGCTCGCCTGATCACCGCCTGAAACCTCCCCTCTCCCCCGCGCGAAAGGAGTCCGCTTGGCCGACGCCATCGACCCAACGTCTCCACCCCCTGGCCGCAAGCGCCGCACCCTGCGGCGGCTCCTGGCGGCGCTCGTCGGCCTGCTCGGCCTGGGCGCCGCCGGGATGCTCGGCTTCCGCGCCTGGGTCCACGCCGCTCCAGACCCCGACGCGCCTCGCGTCGTGCTCTCGATCGGCGCCGACTGGGCCAACGACGTGGGCCTGCATCAGGCCGCCTACCAGGCGTCGCTGACCCGCCTCGGCGCGCGGACCGTGGAGGTCAGCCCCCGGGACGAGCGCTCAGCGAGCGAGATCCTGGCCGAGGCCGACGCGCTCGTCCTGACGGGGGGCGGCGACGTGGACCCGCGCTGCTACGGGGGGGATCCCAGCGCCGCGGTCCTGGTCGACGCCAAGCGGGACGCCTTCGAGATGGCCCTCTTGCGGGAGGCGCTGGCGCGGGACCTCCCCGTGCTCGCCGTCTGTCGCGGGCACCAGCTCCTCAACGTCCACCTGGGCGGGACCCTGCGCGATCTGCGCCAGGACCGCGAGCTCTCGCGCACCCACGGGATCTCCGCCCGGAGCCTGGTCGCCCACGACGTCGTGGTCCGCCCCGGGAGCTGCCTGGCGGGTCTGTGGCAGGGCGCGCGCGAGGGCGAGGTCAACAGCTTCCACGGCCAGGCGATCGGCAGCGTGGCCAGCGGGCTGGTCGTGAGCGCGCGCGCGGCGGACGGGGTGGTAGAGGCGGTCGAGGTCCCCGACCGGCGCTTCGTGCTCGGCGTTCAATGGCACCCCGAGATGATGACCACCCCCCAGGCGCGCGCGATCTTCTCTGGTCTGCTGGAGGAGGCGCGCGCTCAGCGGCGCGAGCGGGCGCAGCGGCGCGCTCCGGCGCTCAGAGCGAGATGAACTTCCGGCCGCAGCGCTGGCAAGAGTAGCGCGCCAGGAGGAAGAGCAACCACCACAGACGCTCCTTGCGGTGCACCTCGGCCGAGCGGCACGAGACGCACTGGCGGGCGCCGGGGCGGCGGGGCGGCCGCGGCGCGGGGGCCATGAAGCGATGTTCGCACTGGCGACAGCGGTAGGCGAAGCCGAGGGGCAGGGCGCGCTCGAACCAGCGCCGCTGCACGCGCCGCGCGCCTGCGAACTGACAGACCGGGCACGCGGGGCCGCTGTGGCGGCGGCGAGTCGGGGTCGTTTCAGCGTCGGCGGTAGTCATTTGGTGAAGGGACCGTAAGGGAAAGGTCGGACGCCCTCAATGAGAATTCAGTGCCCCCCCACAAACAGGGGTGCGCGCGTGGACTCGCGCCCGCACGGGCTCGGCGCCAGGGGACACGCGTGGCCGGCGACGCTCAGTCCCCTCCGAGGAGGTCCTCCAGCTTGATGGAGTCGTCGTCCGACGAGACCGCCGTCGAGTCGCTGGCGAGAGGCAGCTCGTCGACCTGGGTCTGCTCGAGGAAGTCGAGGTCCTGGCTGTCGAGGATCTCGCCCTCGTCGCTGTTCATGATCACGATCCCCTCGTCGCTGACGAGGGGCTGGCGGCCCGAGTCGCTGGGGGGCACGACCCGCACGCTGCTCGAGGCGCCGAAGGTCTCCTGCGAGCTGGGGAACACCAGCTCCTGGCTGGCGTCGAGGCGGGCCTCGCTGGTGGGAATGTTGTCCTTGTCGTCGAGGAGCACGAACACGCCCGAGTCGCGCATCTCCTCGGCGCTCAAGCTGGCGCCGTCGAGGTAGCGCTTGGAGAGCTCCTCACCGCTCGGCTCCTCGCTCAGGTAGACGTAGCGGAGCGCGCGCTGGCCCGAGACCATGGCGAAGGCCGTCCCGTGCTCGAGGATCAGCTTGTTGGCGAGCACGGTGGGGCGGTCCTCGTGGATCAGCTTGGCGCCCTCCTGCGCGGTGACCTCGACCTTGCCGTCGCGCCGGACCTGGAGCAGGAGCGAGCCCTCGGGCGACTCGTCGGGGTCGACGATCACCCCCTCCTCTTCGGAGATCAGGTGGTGGCGGAACATGTAGCGCTCAGGCGAGAGGCGCCCGTTGCGCCCGATCGTGCGCAGCTGCTTGTCCTTGAGCTCGGTCGTGACGAACTGCTTCTCGCGGCGGCGAGCGATCCAGAGCAGGAGCCCCCACACCAGCGCGAGCAGCACCAGCCCCGCGGCGACGAAGAGGCGCTTCCAGGAGGGCGGCGGCTGGAGGGGGAGGGGGCGGCTGGCCGGCACGAGGCGCTGGGTCTCGCCCTCTGCGGCCGTGAGCTTCAGCGCCAGCGACTTGTTGGGCGGGCGCCCCTGGGGGACGACCAGGGTCCGTTCGACGCTGGCTTCGCCCGAGAGCGCGATCGGATCGGCGGGCTCGAGGCGGGCGCCCTCGATCCCCTCCACGCCCAGGCTGACCTGGACGGGGGCCGCGGGCGCCGGGTCGACGCGGAGGGTCAGCTTCAGCGAGGCGCGCCCTTCCCCGTCGAGCGCGAGGGGGCTGGCCAGCTCGACGACCTGCCCCGCCGCCTGCGGCGCGTCGAGCTCGAGGGTGTAGCTGAGCGAAGCGGCGACCTCGAGCGCGGGCGCCTCGAGGCGCAGGGGCCCGCGCGCGCTCAAGCGGAGGGCGCCGGCGCCGCGCGGGGGGTAGCTCGCCCGCGCCTTCGCGCCCGAGATCTCGACCGGGATCACCTCGAAGCGGCCCGAGGACTCGCGGACCTCCAGCTCGAAGGCCTCGACCGGGAGCCCGTCCGTGAGCGTCAGCTCGAAGCGGGCCGGAGTCCCCACGCGCAGCTCGCCGGAGCTGAGCACCGCCTTCGCCTCCTCGATCGGGACCTCGGCCGCCGCGCCCAGGAGCCCGTCGCTCAGGCGGAGCGCCGCGCGCAGCGCGGTCCGCTCGGCGGGCACGCTGCGGAGGAGCGCGCTGGGTGGCGCGCCGCGGAGGGGCTCGCGCGTGTCTCCGCTCAGGGCGACCAGCTCCGCGTAGCTCGGCGCGGCCGCGGCGAGCACGCGCACGCTGCCGTCCTGGAGCCGGAAGGCGCGCACGGCGCTGGGCGCCGGCAGGCGCGGCGCGACGTAGGCCGTCAGCGGGCCGTGATTCGGCGGGAGGGGGCAGGCCGCGCTGAGGTCCAGGACCCACAGGCGGCCTTCGCCGTCCAGGGCGCTGCCGCTCTTCAGCTGCAGCGGTCGGCGGGCGGCGAGGGTCACTCGCGCGGGGTAGGGCAGGCTGAGCTCGCTGGCCTCGGGAGCCAGCTCCAGGCGCTGGCCCACGGGGCCGCCGCGAATCGCGGTCGCCAGGCGCAAGGGTGCCTCGCCGTCGAGGGGGATGCGCTCGGCGCCGAGGGCCGCCAGGTAGGGCGTGACGCGCGCCCCTCCCGGCAACGGCGCCACCAGCGCGACCAGGCGCAGGCCCTCCTGCTCGCCGAGGGAGCGGCGCAGGAGTTGGAGCGCGGCTTGGTTGAGGGCGTCCCGGGCGGGCCGCGGGGTGGACTCCTTGGCGAGCGCCAGCGCCGCGGGGGGCACCTCGCCGCCGGGCCCGACCACGTCGAGGTCGTCGTCTCCGTAGAGCACGACGACGCCAGGGCCGCGCTTGGCCGCGCGCTCGAGGAGGGGCTGGAGGTCGAGGCCGCCCGCCGCTGGCGTCGCGCTGAGGACGTGCGCGAGCCGCTGCGCGAGCGCGGCGGGGTCCTCTGGGAGCGGAGCGGGCGCCTGATCGACGCCCTGGGCCAGGATGGCGAGCTCTTGCCCGGGCCGGAGCGCGAGGACCAGGGCTTGTGCCAGGGCGCGCAGCCCCTGGCCCTCGGGGTCGGCGTGGCGCAGGCTCGCGGAGCGGTCGAGCACGACCGTGACCGGCGGCTCGTCTCCGGCGCGCAGGACCGGCGCGAGCCCCAGCAGCAGGGCCACCGCGAGGAGGGGACGGAGCCGCCTCACCGCTTGAGGTCCAGGGTCACGGGGATCTCGAGGCGGCGCCCGCCCTGCTTGGCCCGGACCGCGACCTGGCCCTGGTAGCGGCCGGCGGGGAGGTCCGAGGACAGGTAGACCGAGAACGCGAAGCGGCGGGGAGCGGCGCCCAGAGCGTCGCCCTTCCAGCCGTCGAGGGGCTCGATCCGGATGTCGAGCTCGGGGTGGATCGTGGCGGCGCCCGCGAGCGCGCTGGGCTCGATCTCGATCTCGACCGGGCTCCCGGCTGGCCAGGCGACCTCGACCGGCGTGGTGGTCCAGCCCCAGCTCCCGCGCAGCGCGACCGGCTCGGGGGCGCGGACCGGCGGGAGGAGCTTCAGCGACACGGGCAGCTCGCGCGGGGCGAGGCCGGCGACGCCCTCGACCTCGAGCTTCAGCGCGCCGCGGTAGTCACCGGGGGGGAGGTCCGCCGCGGGGCTGACGCTGAGCGCGTTTCCCTCGAGCGCGAGCGGGAGGCGCGCGCCGCCGGGGCCGCGCAGCTCGCCTGCCTCCAGCTGGAGCGTCCCTTGGGGGCTCAGCTTCAGCTCCACGAGCTGCGGCGTGAGGGCCACGCCAGCGGGGAGGTCTGGCAAGCGCAGCTCGCGCGGTCCCTCGAGGGCGTAGCGCGCGAGGGTGACCTGGACGCTCCCCTTCCAGCGCGCGCCGTCTGGCCCCTCGGCCGCGAGGGCGACGCGACCCGCGCGGAGCGGGACCTCGAGGGTGCGGCTGGCGCCAGCGTCGAGCTCGACCTGCTGGCCGGCGACGCGCAGGGTGGCGGCGCGCTGGGGGTCGCCCTGCAGCTTCAGCTGCAGGCGCTCGGCGGGGGCGTCGGACCACGCGGCGCGCTCGACCTTGGTCGGCTCGAGCCCGATCGCGAGCGGGATCGGAGCGCCGGTGCTCCCGTCGGCGGGCGCCACGGTCAGCGCGCGGGTGCGGCGGATGACGAAGCGCTCGTCGCCGCCCTGGATCCGCGCCTCGACCACGAGGGACAGGCTGGACTCTTCCTGGACGCGCGGGGCGCGGAAGGACACGGCGAAGCCCTCGCCCTCGCGCTTGAGGGGGCGCGGCGTGCCCAGCGCGCGCTCGCCCAGGCTCAGCTTGGCCCGCAGCAAGAGGCGGTCGCGGACCTCGTTCAGGGCGTCGTCCTCACCGACGAGGCGCACCGAGACGACCACCTCTTCCCCCGCCACGACTCGCTCGGGGGGCTTGCCCGCCACGAACTCGAGCGAGAAGCGCGGCTCGAGCAGCGCCAGGACCTCGCTGGCCTGGCTGGCCTCGACCTTCCACTGGCCGGCCTCCGGCTGCTCGACCAGGCCGACGCTGAAGTCCCCGGCTTGGGTGCGGATCGCCTCGCGCGGCTGGCCTTCGTGGGTCAGGCCCTCGAGGACGCCGCCCTGCGCGAGGACGGCCAAGCGGCCGGTGTGGGGGAGCACCCGCAGCTCTCGTCCCCCCCGCTCCGCGCGCAGGTAGCCGAGGGCCTCGGTCGCGACGTCGGCGAAGGCGGCTGGCAGCTCCTCGGCGCGGGCGGCCGGAAACACCCCGCCCCCCGTGATGGCCACGATCCGCGCCAGGAAGGGGTCCTGGGCCTCTGCGCCCAGGGCGATCGCGAAGATCCGCCAGCCCTTGGCCGCCAGCTGGTCGAGGACGGGCTTGAGGGCTGGCCCGTCGCGGCGACGGCGGCCTCGGTAGGGGACGCCGTCGGTGAGCAGGATCAGGGCCGAGCCGCGGGGGGCGTTGCCGGCGGCCAGCATGGCGCGCGCCCGCTCGAGGGCGGTCGCGAAGTCGGTGATCCCGTTGCGCTCGACCGCGGCGAGCTGGCGCCCCAGACCCTGGCGCTGGGTGCCCGCTGGGGAGAGGGGGCGCTGGACCTCGGCCGAGGCGGCGTAGGTGATCACCCCCACGTTGTCGTCGCTGCCCACGAGCCCCAGCACCAGCTGGGCGCCCAGCGGCGCGATCCCCTCGGGGTCGTTCTTGCGCATCGAGGTCGAGGCGTCGAGGAGGAGCACGACGCGCCGGCCAGCGGGTCGAAGTGCCTGAGTGAGGGGCGCGCTCGCGCACCCAGACAGGATCGCGAGCAGAGCGAGCAGCTGGAGCGAAGCACCCAACCGCTTGTCACGGAAGCATTTCCGAGCGCGGCGCATGGGGTCGGAGCCTAGAGGATGCCGACCTCGAAAACAACTCAGATGAAAGCTCAAGGTCCGCGGCGCCCCCACCGATAGGTAGTTCACCAGAGAGGAGCCCGTTATGGATTCGACCCGCATGAGCCAGCTTCGCAACCGCTTCGTCCGTGGAATCCTGCTTGGCCTCGAGCCCGAGGACCTGCACGAGTTCGTCACGGGCGACGAGCCCTCCCAGGAGGACTAGCATGATTCGTCACCGCCACATGCAGCGGCCCGCCGTCGGGAGCCTGAGCGCCCGCCTCAACGAGTCCGAGGCCTTCGCGCGCCCCGCGCCCCTGACCGCTGACGCCGCCCGCTTCGCTCGCCGCGCCTACTAACCGGACCGCGCTGGCAAAGTAGCGCCCCGCCACGACCCGTTGCGACTGCGACGGGTCGTCGCCGTGTGGGGCGGCCCGTAGGATCGACGCGTGCAGAGCGTCGGACCCTACGACCTCCAGGGAATGATCGGCAAAGGCGGCATGGGCGTCGTCTACCGCGCCGTCGACCGCCGCGACGGCCGCGAGGTCGCGCTCAAGGCCCTGCTCTCGCACAAGGGCGCGAACGAAGCCTCGCGAGAGCGGACGCGCCGAGAGCTGAGCGCCCTGGCCCGCCTCGATCACCCGCACGTGATGCGCTTGCTCGACTCCGGGGAGACGACGGTCCCCTACATGGCGCTCGAGCTGGTCGAGGGCGAGTCCCTCGACGAGCGGCTGCGCCGGGGGCCCCTCCCCCTGGACGAGGCGCTGCGCCTGGCCCACGAGCAGGCCGACGCGCTCTCGCACGTCCACGAGCAGGGGCTGCTGCACCGCGACATCAAGCCGGACAACGTGCTGCTCCGCCCGGACGGCTCGTCGTGCCTGACGGACTTCGGCCTGACCCTCGACCTCGAGGCGAGCTACACCCGGCTGACCCAGACCGGCGGCCTGATGGGGACCCCCGGCTACTGGTCCCCCGAGCAGGCGCGGGGCAAGGCGCGCGAGACGACGCCGGCCACCGACGTGTTCGGCTTCGGCGCCCTCCTCTACGCCGCGCTCACCACGCACGCTCCGGTCGAGGCGCCGACCTTCATGGCCCTCTTCTCGAGCGGGACCTTCGAGCAGATCGAGCCGCCGCGGGCCCGGCGCGAGGACGTGCCCCTCTGGCTGAGCGAGCTGGTCATGGACTGCCTCGCGGCCGACCCCGCCGCGCGGCCCAGCCTGGCCGAGGTGCGCGAGCGGCTGGCTCGAGGAGGGAGCGGGTCGGACGCGCCAGGCGCCGCGCGCTGGCTGGGCCTCGGCGTCGCGGCGCTGCTCGGCGCGCTGGGCCTGGCGCTCTGGATCGGGTCCCGGGGCGCTCTTGAGGCCACCCCGACGAGTCGCCCCAGCCCGACGCCGCTGGCGCGGCTGACGCCGACCCCTTCGGCGACGGCCCCGGGCCCCAAGTCCGCCGAGGCTGAGCGGCAGCTGGCCGAGGCGCTCGTGCAGACCCAGGCCGGCGACCACGTCGGCGCGGCGGCCGGCTACCGCGCCGCGGCCGAGGCCGGCCTCCCGGCAGGAATGCGGGAGCTCGCCCGGGCGCTCTTGCTCGGCAAGGGCGCCGCCCGCGACGAGCCCCAGGCCCGGCGCTGGCTGCTCCGGGCGGCCGAAGCGGGCGACGTCGAGGCGATGCAGATGGTCGGCGGGATGTTCGCGCGCGGAATGGGCGGCGAGGAGGACGACGTCCAGGCGCGCGAGTGGCTCCAGCGCGCGGCTGAGGGCGGCAACGTGGCCGCCATGGCTGGACTCGCCGGATTGCTCGAGCGCGGCGAGGGCGGCCCCGCGCTGCCCGAGCAGGCCGACCGCTACTACCAGCGCGCCGCTGCGGGGGGCGACGCCCAGGCGCTGTCCCGGCTCGGCTACAAGCTGCTCGTCAAGGGGGGCCCCGACCTGGAGCGCGCGATCGACTACCTGACCCGAGCGGCGGACGCCGGACAGGTGAGCGCGATGGTGAACCTGGGCTTGGCCTACGAGGAGGGCCGGGGCGTGGCACAGAGCTACGAGCGAGCCATGGGCTACTACCAGGCGGGGCTGGTCAAGGGGAACCCTACGGCGCTGGCCAACGCGGGGGCGCTGCTGGTCAAGGGCCTGGGGACGGAGCGGGACGAGCGGCTGGGCTTGGGCTACCTCCAGCAGGCGGCGCTGCAGGGGGAGCGTTACGCGATGTTCGAGCTGGGGGTCCTCTTGCTCGAGGCCGAGCAGATCCCCAAGGACCCGGTCGAGGCGGCGCGCTGGCTGGAGCGCTCGGCCCGCAAGGGAGAGCCACGGGCCATGGCGCGCCTGGGGCGGCTCTACCTGAGCGCCGAAGGCGTGCGGCGGGACCCGGTCCTGGCGGCGCGCTGGCTCGAGGCCGCCGCCAAGCGCGGCTCCACCAAGGGAATGCTGGCTTGGGGGCGGCTGCTCCTGGCTGGGGAGGGCGTCACGCGTGACCCCGCCAAAGCGCGCGAGTGGCTGGAGCGGGCCGCCAAGAGCCGCGACCCCCAGGCCAGCGCCGAGGCCTCGGCCGAGCTGGCCAAGCTCGGCGAGGGCCGGTGATACGATCCGCCCATGGGCAAGGTGCTAGCGGTCGACGACGAGCAGGTGATGCGGGCCTTCCTCGAGAAGGCGCTGACCCGCTTCGGCCATGAGGTGACCACGGCGGCCTCGGCGGAGGAGGCGCTCAAGGCCTTCGAGCCGCGCCGCTTCGACGTCGTGCTGAGCGACATTCGGATGCCGGGGGCGAGCGGGCTCGACCTGCTCGAGCGGCTGACCGAGCGGGACCCGCAGACGCCGGTCGTGATCATGACGGCCTACGGCACGATCACGACGGCCGTCGAGGCGGTCCAACGCGGCGCGGCCGACTTCGTGACCAAACCGATCGAGCTGCCCCACCTGAAGCTGGTCGTCGAGCGGGCTCTCGCCAAGAGGGCCAAGGAGAGCGAGCTCACCGAGCTGCGGCCCCACGTCGACGAGCGCGAGCAGCTCGGCGGCCTGATCGGCCGCAGCCTCGCGATGAAGCGGGTCTACCAGCTGATCGACAAGGTCGCCCCGCGCGACCTGACCGTGTTGATCCTCGGCGAGACCGGGACTGGCAAGAGCCTCTGCGCCCAGGCGATCCACGAGCTGAGCCCCCGCGCGGCGAACCGCCTGCAGATCGTCAACTGCTCGGCGCTGCAGTCGACGCTGCTCGAGAGCGAGCTCTTCGGGCACGAGAAGGGCGCATTCACCGGCGCCCACGAGCGCAAGCTCGGTCACTTCGAGGTCGCCGACGGGGGGACGCTCTTCCTGGACGAGGTCGGCGACGCGCCCGCCGAGGTCCAGGCCAAGCTGCTGCGGGCGATCCAGGACAAGGTCATCACCCGCGTCGGCGGCACGGACCCGATCAAGGTCGACGTGCGAGTGCTGGCCGCGACCAACCGGGACCTGGAGGAGATGGTCAGCGCAGGGACCTTCCGCCAGGACCTCTTCTATCGGCTCTCGCCCTTCCCGATCACGCTCCCGCCGCTGCGAGAGCGGGTGGAGGACCTCCCGGTCCTGATCGAGCACGTGCTCGAGCAGGCCAACATGCCGCTGCTCGAGCTGAGCGCCGAGGCCAGCCTGGCCCTCGAGCGCTGCGAGTGGCAGGGCAACGTCCGCCAGCTCCAGAACGCGATCACCCGCGCCGGGGTGCTCGCCGGGCAGGGCCCGATCGAGCTCGAGCACCTGCGCGACGTGCTGGGGGGCGCGGTCGAGGTCAGCCTGGGCGATGGCGCCGAGCCCCTCCCGCTCGCGCCCGCGGTCCTCGATCAGCCGCTGCGCGACGCGCGCCGCTCCTTCGAGCGCTTCTACATCGAGCGCTTGCTGCGCCTGACCCAGGGCAACGTCTCGGAGGCCGCCCGCCGAGCCGGTATCGGCCGGGCCTCCCTGCACGACAAGATCAACAAGCTCGACCTCGACCCAGCGCGATTCCGCGACGCCTGATCCCCTGGAGCCACCCATGACCTCCCTCCACCCCTGCGTCGCCGCCCTGGTCTGCTCGGCTCCCTTGATCGCTCACGCGCAGGACGCCCCCGCGCCGCCCGACCCCGCCGCCGAGCTGCGCGAGAAGCTGACGAAGGTCCTGCACGTCGAGCCCTTCGTGGACAAGGACAAGACGGTGTCGCTCAGCTATGTGCTGACCGAGCGCAAGGAGGCGGCGGACTGGAAGTCCAAGGGCTTCGACAAGTGCGAGGTCAACACCGTCCACGTGAAGGGGCGCGACAAGGTGACCGGGCTCGAGGTGGGCGCGGGCTCGCGCAGCCCAGGGCGCGCCTTGCAGCGCTTGACCTGGACCGGCGACTTCGAGCTCAAGCTCCGCGTGCAGGTCCTGGTCAGCCCTCAGAGCGCGAGCTTCTGCCTGCTCCTGGGCAAGAAGGTGGGCGTGCTCTGGGGCCAGCGCCTGGTCAAGCCGAGCGGGTTCAAGCCGCTGACCAAGGAGGGCAAGCTCGACCGGACGGTCTACAAGGAGGGGCGCGTGGTGGAGCTCCACGTGGTGCGCAAGGAGACCAAGCTCACGATCAAGTGCGACGGCCTGCGCACCGACGAGCGCGAGTTCCGCCGCGGCGAGCTCGACCGGATTCAGATCGGCTTCATGGCCTTCAACACGCGCCTGGTGATCAGCAACTGGACCTTCAAGGGCCAGGTCGTGGAGAAGAAGATCAAGTAGCGGGCGAGCGCAGGGCCCGAACGAGGAGCACGACGACCAGCGCTCCGCGCGCGCTCCAGCCGAAGGTCCGCAGCCAGTTGGTGGTCACGAGCGAGCGCGCCGCTGCGAGGTCGCGCCCCTGGGCCAGGCGCTCGTGGCGCGGCACCTGGAGGAGGAAGGTCGAGCCCCAGATCAGGGCCAGGAGAGCCAGACCGAAGACCACCTCCGGCGTGCTCGCCGGGCCGGGGTAGCGCAAGGCGGCGAGGGCCGTCCCCAGCTCGCCCAGCATGAAGGGGATCACCCCCCAGCCGGTCCGGCGCACGTGCTCCGCCTGGTAGGCGCCGAACTCGGCTTCGCCGACCGCGGCGTAGAGGGGGTAGTGCACGAGCTGCACGAACCAGATCACCCCCACCATCGCGAGAGTACAGACGACCTGGAACACGAGGAGGACGAGGTCGGTGCTCATGAAGTGAGCGTCGCCGAAGGAGGGGTGAGGGCCAAGAGGGATGGGGTGAGGAAAGGGGGAGGGACCGGAGCCAGAGAACCGAGCCGGAGAACCGAGCCGGAGAACCGAGCCGGAGAACCGAGCCGGAGAACCGAGCCGGAGAACCGAGCCGGAG
>MDTG01053411.1_pt1 | contig 18570 bp, 21 predicted proteins | sample 811421 | NCBI WGS metagenome assembly MDTG01 (sample SAMN05326645, study PRJNA326480) | marine metagenome | isolation source: seawater | place: Pacific Ocean: South East | collected 2011
TCAGCTGATGGTAAATCAATTTTGTTTAATATAGGAATTATTTCATGATTATTATCTATTGCCTGATAGACATTTGCTAAAGTTTGAGCTTCAACACCCTGACTAGCATCGACAACTAATAATGAACCTTCACACGCTGCAAGAGACCGACTTACCTCGTACGAAAAATCAACATGCCCAGGAGTATCCATAAGATTAAAATTATAAATTGCATCATCTTTAAATTTATATTGTAAATATACTGTCTGGGCTTTTATTGTAATTCCTCGTTCTCTTTCAATGTCCATAGAATCTAAAACTTGCTGTTTCATTTCTCTTTCAGATAAGCCACCGCAAGTTTGGATAATTCTATCAGCTAGGGTTGACTTACCGTGATCAATGTGTGCAATAATTGAAAAATTTCTAATTTTTTCGATTGTCATATTAGGCTCGAAGTTTAGCGTGACATTTAGTCTCAACATTATTAATTATCTTTGATGCAATTGAATCAATCTCATTATCATTTAGTGTTTTTTCTTTTGACTGAATGATAACCTCAACTGCTAATGCTTTTTTATTTTTTTCTATATCCTCACCTCTAAATAAATCAAAAACTTTTACACTTTTTATTAATTCTTTATCTACTTTTTTTATTGTGTTTGTTATTTCACTTGAAAGTGCTTCCTTATTTATAATAAAAGAAAAATCTCTTGTGATTGATTGATATTGTGAAACTTTAAAATCGAGTCTAGAGATCTTTTTTCTTTTTAAAAAACTTAAAATATTATCAAAATTTAATTCAAACCCTACTAAATCTTCAGAGATCTCAAAATCATTTAGCAACTTTGGATGTAAAGCTCCAAAAAATCCAATTAATGCATTGCCTATCTTAACTCTTCCACTTTTACGTGGATGAAAATGTTCTGGTATTTCTGAATTATCAATAATTAAGTTATTTTCATCAAAATTAAACACACCAAGAATATTTAAAACATCTTCTTTAATATCATATAAATCAACTGATCTTTTTTTTTGCAACCAATCCTTTCGGCCATACTCACCAGATCTTAAACCAGATACTAATTCTGTTTGCTCTCCAGGATTAAAACCATAGAATACAGGTCCAATTTCAAATATTGAAATATCTGAATATCCACGATTAAAATTTTTTTTAACTGCGCCTAAAAGATTTATCAATAAACTTTTTCTCATACACGAAAGTTCAGAACTTATTGGATTATCAATTTTAATAATGTTTTCCGAAAATTTAAAAAAATTTGAGCATTTTTCGTCTACAAATGACCAAGTTTTTAGTTCACACATTCCTTTTGATGCTAGAGTTCTGCAAATCATTTTTTTATATTGCTGAGACAAAGAAGTAACCTGATTGCTTGATGATTTTAATAATGTCATAGGGGCATCATTGATATTCTCATATCCATATAATCTAGCAATTTCTTCAATTATATCTTCCTTTATATTTAGATCGTGTCTCCATGAAGGAGGTGAAATTTTTAAATCATTTCTCGAGATATCAACATTACAACCCAAAAGTAATAATTTTTCCTCAACAAATTCTATGTTTATCTTTATGCCAAGTAGCCTTTCAAAATCTGAAAATTTGAAAATAATATTTTTTTCTTTATTTTTGAATTCCTTATTACCCATAATTTGACTAAATTCTCCGCCACAAAATTTTTTTATCATTTCTGAAGCCTGATGTATTCCATCCGATGTTGAGCTTGGATCAATTCCTCTCTCGAAGCGATATCTCGCGTCGCTATCAATTAGTAATCTTCTACCTGCCCATGAAATTTTTTCTGGATTAAAATAAGCTGACTCAATTAAAATATTTTTTGTTTCTGAACTGCATGCTGTTCTCTCTCCACCCATAATGCCTGCTAAACTGATTACTCCTAAATCATCACAAATAACTATCATTCCTTTTTGAAGTTTATACGTTTCTCCGTCAAGCCCTTTAAATGATTCATCATCTAGAGAATGTCTAACAATAATTTTTCCAGCTATCTTGTCATAATCAAATACATGTAAAGGCCTACATTGATCAAAAGCAATAAAATTTGTAACATCTACTAATGGAGAAATTATTTTAATACCACAATTCTCAAATCTCTTTTCGAATCCATTTAATAATCCGTTGTTACTAACATTTTTCACTAGTCTTATCAAAAATTGCGGACAATCTGTTTCTTCAAGATTGTTAATAACTTTAAAATCTGATTTAAAATCATTTTTAGTCGAACTTTTTTTTTTTAATTTAAGACTTCCAAGACCTGATGCAGCTAAATCTCTTGCTATTCCGAAAACTCCAGCGCAATCCGGTCTATTTGGTGTTATTGAAATTTCAAAAACTATCAGCTCTTCATCGATAGAGTCTGAAAAACTACTTCCTAAATCTTGATCGTTATCTAGCTCAATAATTCCATTTGAATTATTTCCAATTCCTAGCTCTTCTTCAGAACAAAGCATTCCATAAGAATCAAAATTCCGAATTTTGCTCTTTTTAATTTTTATTTTTTGACCATCCTTTTTAATTGGTAGCTCGACTCCAATTGGAGCTAACACAGTTGTTAACCCTTTTTTTGCGTTTGTTGCTCCACAAACTATTTGTAACGTTTCTTTTCCATTATTAACTTTACATACCCTTAATCTATCGGCTTCAGGATGTTTTTCAATATCTATAATCTTAGAAACTAAAAAATCATTTAACAATTCATAAGGATTTTTAATGTTTTCAACCTCAAGTCCCAAGCTAGTCAATTTTTCTGATATTTCATGGATTTCACAATTTAAATCTAAATGCTCTCTCAGCCATTTTAATGAAAATTTCATATTATTCCCAATTTAAATCAGGATTGTTAAAGAATGAAAACCCGTAATGATTTAGCCACCTTAGATCATTATCAAAAAAATCTCTCAAATCTGGCATGCCATATTTCAGCATACATAACCTTTCAATCCCAACACCAAATGCAAATCCAGAAGCCTCGTTCATTTTTAAATTACATGCTTTGAAGACATTTGGATGAACCATGCCGCAGCCGAGAATTTCCATCCATTCATCACCTTCACCTAAATAAATTTTATTATTTTTTCTGAAACATTTTATGTCTACTTCAGCTGAAGGTTCAGTAAAAGGAAAAAAAGAGGGTCTAAATCTTAGTTTCAAATCATTTTTATTAAAAAAAATATTACAAAATTGAGTAATAAACCATTTTAAATTAGAAAAATTTATATTTTTATCTACTATCAAACCTTCTACTTGGTGAAACATTGGAGTGTGCGTAATATCAGAATCACATCGATATGTTCTTCCAGGTGCAAAAATTTTTATTGGCAAATTTGAATCTTTTAAGCAGCGAATCTGCACAGGTGATGTATGAGTTCTGAGAACATTTTTTTTTTGATTTTTTGAACTTAAATAAAAAGTATCATGCATCTCTCTTGCAGGATGATTGTCTGGAATATTTAGTGCTGTAAAATTGTGAAAATCATCTTCTACATCTGGTCCTTCAACATATCTTAATCCCATAGAACCTAAAATAGAGACAATTTCTTCAATAGTTTGAGTAATTGGATGAACTCTACCAACATTTGATAAATTTTGTCGAGTAGGCATCGTTGGATCAGAAAATTCATTTTTAATTTTATTTTCAATCTCTTTCTTTCTAAAAAGATTTTTTTTTTCTAAAATAAGTTCTGAAAATTCACGTTTAAATAAATTTAATTTTTTTCCAATTGTTTTTTTCCCCTCAGAATCTAATGATGAAAGTTTTTTCATCTCATTATTTATTAATCCATTTTTCCCGAAGTATTTGACTTTTACTTTTTCTAGGCATTCAATTGAATCAGATTCTAAGACTTCATTTTTAGCTGAAAGAATAACATCTCCAAAATTCGTCATGAAATTTACATCTAATTATTTACTTGCTTGAATTTTATCAATTAGGTTTTTAAAAACGTTGGGCTCTTGTGCTGCGAGATCCGCCAATACTTTTCTATTCAAATTAAGATTTAATTTTTTTAAGCCATTTATAAAATTTGAATATTTTAATCCATGCAAACGACAACCTGCATTAATTCTTTGTATCCATAAGCTTTTGAAAGCTCTCTTTTTAACTCTTCTATCTCTATAAGCATATTGAGCTGATTTCTCAACAGCTTGGTTAGCTGCACGAAAAGTATTTTTTCTCCTTCCATAAAATCCCTTTGCCTTTTTAATTATTTTTTTGTGCCTTGATTTTGTGGTTACACCAGATTTGACTCTTGACATTTTCTTTGCTCTTTAAATTTTAGTATTCATATATTTTTTTACAATATTACTGTCTTGTTTTGACATAATGATTGGACCTTTAGCGTTACGTTTCATTTTTTTTGGCTTTTGCGAAAGGTTATGTCTTTTATTACTTGCATACATTACAACTTTACCAGTTGAAGTAACTTTAAATCTTTTTTTTGTCCCACTTTTTGTTTTTAATTTTGGCATACAACTTCAACATAAATATTAGTAAGTTAATTTATAAAGATTTTTAAAAATCAAATCAAGAAGGTTTTAATAAAATCATTTAGGTGCGATAATCATTGTCATTTGCCTACCCTCTAATTTTGGTACTTGTTCTATCTTTGCTACTGATTCAATTTCTTTTTCAAGTTTTTTTAAAATTTCCATGCCTCTTTGATGATAAGTCATTTCTCTTCCTCTAAATCTTAGAGTAATTTTTACTTTATCTCCGGAACCTAGAAATCTTTGAATTGATTTAAGCTTTACTTCATAGTCATGATCTTCAATTCCAGGTCTAAGTTTAACTTCTTTAACTTCAAAAGTTTTTTGTTTCTTTTTTGCCTCAGCTAATTTTTTTTGAAGTTGATACTTATATTTACCGTAATCAATAATTTTACAAACTGGAGGTTTTGCATTAGGAGAAACTTCTACTAAATCTAATCCTAATTCTGAGGCTTTTTTTAATGCATCTTCAATTTTTAATACACCTAGCATAACACCATCTTCAAGCACTACCCTGACTTCAGCTGAAGCGATCAATTTGTTAATAGCCGGTCCACGATTATTGGTGCGGCTTACCTTATTCATTTACCATCAATTTTATTTACCTATTACTTTGTTCCATTAAATAATTCCCAAATCGTAAAACAAAGCAATCAATTGGACATATTTTCAGGAATACTGCAAGAGTTTTTTATTTTTTTTAAAAAGTCCTTTAAATTTATAACTTCTTGATCTTTGTTTCCAAGAGTTCTCAAAGAAACAGTTTGTGTCTCAATTTCTTTATGTCCCGCCACAACAATATATGGAATTTTATTCATTGCATGTTCTCTTATTTTATAATTTATCTTTTCTTTTCTATCATCAACAACCGTATCTATACCTATAAGTTTTAATTCATCGTTAATAAGTTTGATGTAGTCTAAACAATCATCATTTATATTGATGAGTGCAACTTGAGTGGGTGCTAGCCAATGTGGTAATTTACCTGAGTAGTTTTCAATTAAGATACCTATAAATCTCTCAAATGAACCAAGAACTGCTCTGTGGAGTATTACAGGTCTATACTTTTGGCCATCTTCCCCAACATATGAAGCATCCAAACGATCCGGTAGAACAAAATCAACCTGAAGGGTACCACATTGCCAATCTCTTCCAATTGCATCCTTCAAAACAAACTCAAGTTTGGGACCGTAAAATGCTCCCTCACCTTTATTCAACTCATACGAATAACCAGCTTCATTAATCGCTTCTCTTAATGCATTTTCTGCTTGGTCCCAAACCTGATCTTCTCCAGCTCTATTTTCTGGTCTATCAGCAAATTTTATTGTCACCTCTTCAAAACCAAAATCCCTATAAACTTCCATAAGAAATTTACAAAATTTTTCAGTTTCTGATACTATTTGTTCTTTAGTGCAAAAAATATGAGCATCATCTTGTGTAAATGCTCTTATCCTCATCAGACCATGCAATGCACCAGAAGGCTCATTTCTATGGCAGGATCCGAACTCCGCCATCCGAATCGGTAATTCTTTGTAGCTTTTAACTCCTTGTCTAAAAATCTGAACATGACAGGGACAATTCATCGGTTTAATAGCCAAAGTTTTTTCTTCTGATTCACATGTAAACATATACTCTCTAAATTTTTCCCAATGTCCTGACTTTTTCCACAACGATCTGTCTACTAGTTGGGGGGTATTAACCTCGTGATAACCATTTTTTTCTAGTTTGCCTCTCATATAATGCATAATCTTTCTATATATTCTCCAACCTTTTTCATGCCAAAAAACTGATCCTGCAGCATGTTCTTGAAAATGAAAAAGATCTAAATCTTTACCTAATTTTCGGTGATCTCTTTTTTCAGCCTCTTCAATCATCAGTAAATATTTATTCAATTCATTTTCATTTTTCCAAGCAGTACCATAAATTCTTTGTAGCATCTCATTTTGGGAATCACCTCGCCAATAAGCTCCTGAAAGTTTGGTTAATTTAAATGCACCAACTTGTGCTAATGTTGGCAAATGAGGACCGTGGCATAAATCAATAAACTGGGAATCGCCTTGGGTATAAATTTGAAAAGATTCAGTTTGTTTTGATTCCTCAATTATTTTAATTTTATAATCTTCATTTTTATCCCTAAACAATGATATCGCTTCTTGTTTAGTATGCAGGGTTTTATGAATGCACGCTTTTTCCAAAGCAACGATTTTCATTTCCTTTTCTATTAATTCTAAATCTTCAAATGAAATAGGTTTTTCAAACATTACATCATAATAAAAACCATTTTCGATTGTTGGACCAATTGCTAATTTAGCTTTAGGATATAAATTTTTAATAGCCCTCGCAAGAACTTGAGCAGCAACTGTATGCCTCATTATTTCAAGACCTTCCTCTGAATTGACTGTTATTAAACATACCTCACAGTCTTTTAAAATCTGATCAGTTAGATCTTTTTGAACTCCATCGATTTTTATTGCTACAGCTTGTTTACTTAAACTTTTTGAAATCGTTTTGGCAAGATCATAGCCTGAGAGACCACGTGTAAACTTTTTTTTTGTCCCATCGGGCAAAGAAACTGTAATTTTTTTAGATCCATTCATATTAATAATTTTTTATATAACATTTTTTAAATCAAGCTGTATGCTTTTTTTCATTATTTGTGAAGATAATTTTTTCCTCTAGAATTATTGATAAAGTTTTCTCTGCAAGTTGAGAAGATTTATTATTGTAATTTAAAACTGTAACATGACTTCCCGGAGGAGCACACAATTTTGGATTAGAAAATTTTGTAAAAAAGACAATAATCTTTTTGTTTGCTAAAGAGCAAAGATGTATCGGTCCAGTATCGTTACCTACGATACAAAGAGAATCTTTGGATAATGAAGCTAATTTGTAGAAATTTAATTTTCCACAAAGATTTATAATCTCAGGAAACTTTTTTTTAATGTCTTTACACAATTCTAATTCATCTCTCCCCCCAACAATTATAGAATCAATATTTTTTTTCAACAACTCTTTAGCAATTTCAATAAAAATATAACCTGGAATTCTTTTATTTTTTCTTCTTGCTGAACCTCCTACTGCGAGGATTACAAATGTTCTTTTTTTAAAATTATGTTTAAATTTTTTATCAAATATCCACTTTTCGTCGAACATTGAGAATTTTTTAATATTAGCGAACTCTAGTTGTTCTTTTTGTCTATCGATTGTATGCATCTTGTCTCTATTTGGATTAGAATGGAAATAAACAGAATCTTTTAAAATTCCTGACCATTTAGTAATCTTTATATCAAATAAATCACTATAACTAGTGGATCGTTTTGATGTTTGCAAATCATAAACATTAGTAAATTCTTTGGAATTTAATTTTTTTTTTATTTTAAATTTATCCAAAAAATAAAACATAGATCTTTTTATTACTATGATTTCGTCAAACCAATTACTTCGCTCGGCAAAATCTTTGTAAGTGCTTTCTGTAATTAAAACTAGCTTAGATTTTTTATGAAAGTTTTTTATAGAATACATTGCTGATAAAGAAAGTATGAAGTCCCCTAAGCCTCCGAATTTAATGATTAAAACTTTTTTTTTTGATGAGATCTTCATAAATCTTTACTTCTATTTCCAACATATTAATCATTTCAAATTTTTCTTTTATTCTTTTTCTTGCTAGAATACCCATTTTATCTTTTTCATTTTGCGGTAATTTTACTACTTCTATAATTTTCTTTGCCAAGGCTTCTGGATCATTTTCTTTTACTAACCATCCAGTTTTTTTATTAATTATAATATCTTTTGAGGCTCCAATATCAGTTGCTATTATTGGTTTTCCCATTGCACTTGCCTCTGCTGAAACTCTGCCAAATGCCTCTGGTTCAATAGAGGAAGAAACAACTACATCAGCTGTTGAATAAATTGCGGGCATATCAGCACGATTTCCTAAACATAGAACATAGCCATCAATGCTTAGTTGTTTGATTAATTTTTTTATTTTTTTTAAATACCCTTTTCTATTTTGTTCAGATCCAACAATTAATAAAAGGAATTCAAAATCTGGATTATTTAAAGATAATATTTTTGCAGCTTTGATTGCTGCTAATTGTCCCTTCCATTCTGTTAATCTCCCAGGAAGTAAAATAATATGTTTTTGCTCACTAATAGAAATTTCATTCAAAAAAGATTCTTTCCTAACTCTAGTTATTGTTTTTAAATTGAAATATTTTGTATCAATACCTCTATTAACTATTTTTATTCTTTCAGCTTTTTCAGGAAAATATCTTTTTATGTGCGAACTAATAAATTCTGATATTGCTATGATTATATCTCCTTCAGTCATAACGCTATTATATTTTCTTTTTAAAAAATTATTATTTCCGCTGTAAGTTCCATGATAAGAAGTTACAAGAGGAATGTTGAAATTTTTTATAATTTTATTTAAAATAAATGCTGGCCATCTACTCCGAATGTGAACCAAATCTGGTCTAATTTTTTGGACAAGCATTTCAAAAGATCTTTTTACCTTGAAGAAATTAATAATACCTTTTTTATTTAGGGGAATTTTAAAATGTTCGACACCTTTATGTTTGTATTTTTCAGACATATCACCACCAGACGACAATATTATAGATCTATAACCTTTTTCTTTCAAAAATCTTGCAATATCAAGTGTTCCTCTTTCCACTCCACCTCCAGAACGTTCTAGTGAGGGTAAAATTTGAATAATGGTTTTCATCTAATTAATTTTAATTTTTCAATTATTTTTTAAAAACTTAAAAATTTCATTTAATCCAATTTTATAATTTTTTTTTATTGGTGACCAATTAAATTTGTCTTTAAATTTTTTATTTGATACTTTTTTATTTTCCAGATAAAAACTCCTGGTCATTTCTGAAATTTTTGAATCGGTAAGTTTTAAGTATGCTGGTTGTTTCTTTTTTAAAAGTTCAAAAGCATAGGACGTAACTTCATCACTTGGACAAGGATAATCATCTGTTAAATTAAAAATTTCCCCTGGAGTTGGTTTTTTGATACTTAAATAAAGTGCATCAGCAATATCCTCAACATGAATTCTTGAAAAAAACTGATCTTTTTTTTTAATAAAATTTAGATTTTCAGTATTGATTCTTTCAAAAATAGATCTTTTAGGACCATAAATTCCAGGTAATCTAAAAATATGGGTCGGAATATTATGTTCTGAAAAAAGTTCCAAATACTGATTTTCCGCTATTATTCTGTTAAGTGATCTTTTGTTTTTAGTCTTTAATTCTGATTTTTCGTCTACCCAATTTCCTTTATGATCACCATAAACACCAGTTGTTGAGAAATATCCTATCCATTTTAAGGAATTCAATTTAATTAATTCTTTTTTTATATGGTTATATGGTATATCGCCTTCATCAGTTGGAGGTATAGAATTTAAAATATGAGTTACATTGCGTAAAACTAATTTTTTTTCATTTAAAAATTGTTCGAAGGAATATCTTTTTACGCTTTTAAAATTATTATACTTAATTTTAAAGGGTAATTTGTTATGTATACCAATAATTTCAAATTTCTTTTCAATTAAAGGAGTGAGAAATTCTGTGCAGTATCCTGCACCCAAAAAAAGCATTTTCATTTATGCTCTGCCATTATTCTCTCTCTAATCCAGTCATAAGCGGGATGATTTGTTAGTTCTTTATGCCAAACAATTTTAGTAAACCTCTTCTCTAATTCCAAAGGCAGTTCAAGCAAAGAAAAATTATATATGTTAGCCAATCTTTTAGCGGTTTTTGAAGGTAGTGTAAGTATTAAATCACTGTTTTTTAGTACATTTGGAGATAAAGTAATTAAATCAATTCTGACAGAAATATTCCTTTCCAATTCCAGTTGGTTTAATGCTCTATCTATAGGTGATATTGGGGCACCTGTTGGTGCAACTCTTAAGTGCTTAGACGCTAAATATTGATCCATGGATAATTTTTTTTCTTTTGAGAATTGATGCTCTTTTCTCATCATACATAAAAATCTTTCTTCAAATAATACTTTTGACCCAAATCTTGAAGGAATTGATTCAAATCTTCCAATTGCAAAATCAATTTCATTAAAGTCTAAAAGTTTTAAAGCATCATTACCTTGATCAGAAATTACAGATAGTTTTGAGTTTGGGGAATTTTTCTCCAAAAAACTTACTAAGTTTGGAAGAAGTAACGGTCCAATATCGTCTGACATGGCTAAACGAAACAATTTTCTTGATAAAGATGGATCAAATTTTGTATCCGTTAATGTCGTTTCCAAACTAGATAGAGCAATTTGAATTGGAAGTGACAATTCGACAGCTCTTGGTGTAGGTCTCATGCCTTTTGGACCTCTTATAAATAACTCATCTTTCATCAAATATCTTAGCCTATTAAGAGCATTACTCATAGCCGGTTGTGTGATCCCAACTTTTGAACTAGCTTTAGTAACATTTCTCTCTTCGTACAAAGTTCGAAAAACGACTAAAAGGTTAAGATCAAAGTTATTAATATTCATAAAAAAAATGATACGTTTTTTAAATATTATTTAATACTATATAATAAAAATATAAAATATGATAATGTTTATTTGATGTATGTCTTTATAGCAATATATTGTTTTGTTCAAGGCTTCACCGAATTTTTGCCTATAAGCTCCCAAGCACATTTAATAGTATTTAATAATTTTTACAAATTGGAGATAAATGAGCTATCTCTGAGAAGTTTAAATATTATGGCGCATTTTGGTTCATTGCTCGCTATAATTGTTTATTATTTTAAAGACTGTATTAATCTGATTTTATCATTCAAAAATTTTTTCCAAAGCTACTTAGATCCCAACGCAATTCTTCTAAAAAATATTATTTACGCGAGCTTGCCTCTCTTTTTTATTGGTTACTTTTCTGCTAACCAAATTTCTACGAATTTTTTGGAGTCTCTTACCGTTATAGGATGGGTTTCGATTGTATTCGGTATTTTACTCTATTTTATTGATAAATATTGTTTAAGAATTAAACATCTTGATAGAATTAATTTAAAAACTTCATTAGCAATTGGTTTCTTCCAGTCTTTAGCGATAATTCCTGGATTTAGTCGCTCTGGTGCTGTTTTAACAATAATGAGATTCTTTGGATTCACAAGATCTGATTCTGTAAGGTTTTCAAATTTATTAAGCATACCAGCCATTAGCGGTGCAACAATTTATCTTATTTTCAATTTAAAAAAAAATTATGCCCCAATTGAATACTTTAATTTTTACAATATGTTGATTATTTTGCTAAGTTTTTTATTTTCAATATTTTTCGTTCATTTTTTAGTTAGATGGGTGCAAAGGTCTTCATTGGCCTTGTTTATGTGGTACAGAGTTATATTTGGATCAATTATTATTGCATATTCGACTATAGATTTAAGTGATATAAGTTGGAACAATTACTTCTAACGATTTAGGATTTCTAACATACTTTGACAAATTCGAATACCCTGTTTTTGAAACATTATCTTTTTTTAATAATTTGACCTGATCTTTAGTAAGTGGTGGTTGTGGAAATTTTTCCATAAAATATGCTAAAAAATTTGCAACAAAAAAAGGCACTGGTAATAAAAACCTTTTAATTCTTTTATATTTTAATATTATTTTAATTATCTCTTTAAAAGTAAGGATATTTGGTCCAGCAAGATTAAATATTCGAGATTTAAGGTTTATTGTTTTTAAAATAAATTCTGCTAGATCGCCTACATATATGGGCTGAAACATCGTACCCTCAGAAAAATTAAGAATTGGAAAAAACTTATTTCTAAAAATAATGTTTGGGTCACCAATAATAGGAAGGAATGGTGAAAAATTTGATATTTTAGAAAATAAATTAATAAAATTATCTTCTTTTCCAAAAACAACGCTTGGTCTGATAATAATAGCATCTGGATATTCCAATTTTAAATTTTTCTCTCCTAAAAATTTAGACTTTGCATAATGAGATTCAGTATTTTTTTCAACTCCTAGTGCTGAAATATGTATCAATTTACCAACGTTTTGCTGTTTTGAAGCTCTTGCAATAATACCAGGTAATTCTCCGTGAATAATGTCAAATCTTTGTAATTTATTCTCATACAATATCCCAATCAGATTTATAACTATATCAGAACCGTAAACGATGTCGTTAATATTTTTTTCAGAAAAATGATTAAGTTTCACAATTTCTACTTGGCCTAAATTACCCAGAAACTTGATAGTTTTTACTTTTGTAATATTCCTTGATACGATTTTTATGTAACATGAAAATTGTGAAAACTGAGAAATTAAATATTTACCTATAAAACCCGTACCTCCAAAAATTACAATTTTTTTTCCGTCAAGATTGATACTCATAAAAATGTCTGGTTAATTCATTAATAAAGTTGTATTTTGCTAGTTAAATATAAACTTTTTAAATAAAAATGAAATCATTAAAATTAAACAATAAAGATTTTTATATCTATGAAAATGACTTACCCCAAGATTTTAGCCCAGGAGTGTCTGTAGCAATTGATTCTGAAACAACTGGTCTTTCATTAGTAAGAGACAGACTTTGCTTGTTACAACTTTCATACGAAAAAACAAGTTGTCACATAGTTAAATTTGATTCTGATTTTTTCAAAAAAAATTCTTTTCCTAAAAATTTAGTAAAATTTTTAAAAGACGACAGTGTAGAAAAAATCTTTCATTATGCTAGATTTGACTTAGCGATGATTAAAAAATTCTTACAAATTGAATGCAAAAATATCTTCTGTACAAAAATAGCTTCAAGACTGGTAAGGACGTATACTGATAAACATGGGTTAAAAGAACTTTGTAAAGAACTTCTAGAAATTGAATTAAGTAAAACACAACAATCTTCTGATTGGTCTCAAAGAGACCTCACGAATAATCAAATTAAATATGCTGGTTCAGATGTTTTTTATCTTATTGACATAAAAAACAAATTAATTGAAATGCTTAAAAGAGAGAACAGGTTGGATTTAGCATATAAAATATTTGATTTTCTAAATACTAGAGTTGATTTAGATTTACTAGGCTGGGATCAAAGCGACATATTCTCACATTCTTAAAATGATTGAAATTCAAACTGGAAAACTTGTAATAGATACTGAAATCAAAGCTCTAATAAAATTGAGAGATTCACTTTCTGACGAATTTGAGAAATCAATTAGTATAATAAAAAAAACCAAAGGTAAAATAGTTGTTTCTGGAATTGGGAAGAGTGGTCACATTGCAAAAAAAATATCGTCAACACTTTCCTCAATTGGCTCTTCATCTTTTTTTATTCATCCTTCAGAAGCTAATCACGGTGATCTAGGCATGATAACCAAAAACGAATGTGTAATATTAATTTCAAACTCAGGTGAAACTGTAGAACTGTTCAATATAATTTTGCATTGTCAAAAATTGAAAGTTCCAATCATTTCAATTACAAGTGAAAGAAATAGCACCTTGGCAAAAAAAAGTAATGTGTTTTTGGAAATTCCTAAAAATATCGAGGCGTGCCCACTTGAACTAGCACCCACAAGTTCAACGACTGCTTCACTTGTCTTAGGTGATGCATTGGCAATAACACTTTTAGGGAAAAATGACTTTACTAAAAAAAAATTTTCAGCTTTGCACCCCGGTGGTAAATTAGGAAGACTGCTTTTGAGAGTTAAAGATATTATGAAAGTTGGAAACGAAATCCCAATTGTAAAAAAAAATCAAGAAATGGGAGAAGCGTTAATTGAGATAACATCAAAAGGACTGGGTTGTGTGGGAATAATATCAGAAAAATCAGGAGATTTAGAGGGTATAATTACTGATGGAGATTTAAGAAGACACATGGATAAAAAGTTTTTAGAAAAAAAAATTGAAAATGTAATGACTAAAAATCCAAAAACATTAAACGGAAACGAGTTAATCGTTGATGCATTAAATTTAATGAATAAAGAGTCAATAACCAACTTTTTCATAACAGAAAAAATGAAACCTGTTGGTGTTTTACATGTTCACAACATTTTAAAATTTTAATATGAGTTTAGATTATAGTTTCTACATAAATTCTCTTAAAAAAGTACTTTTTTTTATTTCATTCATTCTCTTGGTTTCAATGTTTCTCAACAAAACTGTGCAAAAATTTAGCCACAAAGAATTAAATTTTGATATTGTAACAACAAATGAAGAGCAAATAGTAATCAGTCCAAAGTTTATTGGTTTAGATAAAAACAAGAAACCATTTACTATTAAAGCTGAAAGGGCAAAGAAAGATTCAAATAATGAAAATCTTTATAAATTAGAAATGCCTTCTGGAGAAATTATTAACAACAATGGAAAAAAAATTTTTGTAAAAAGCAAATATGGAAATTTTGATCAGCAAAGTCAAAAGATTTTTTTATATGAAAACGTTCGACTGAATAACTTAGATGGGTTATCTTTTAAGACCCAGTCTGCGAATATAGATCTCAACACCAACAATATTTATGGAGATAAAGAAATTATAGGTATAAACAATAAAGGAAATATTAAGTCTAAAGGCTTTTCAATAACTGAAGAAGGGAATAAGATAATTTTTACTGGCAATACAAATCTTATGATTAAGTAAATTATGAAATTAATATTTAAAAATTTTTTTGTTTTCATTCTTGGAATTTTACTTTTCGAAAAACTATTATCTTCGGAAAATGAAAATAATATGGATAAAACACCTATTGAAATTTTCGCTGAAGGGGGAATAGAATGGAACAAAAATAAAAAGGTTTATATTGCTAAAAAAAATGCAGAAGCAATAAAAGGTAAGTTGATTGTAAAAGCCGACTTACTGGAGGCTTTTTATGACGAAAGTTCTGACAAAAATAGTGATATTAAAACTCTTAATGCCCTTGGCAATGTCTTAATAAATGATAATGAAACGGTCATTAAGGGAGGTAAAAAAGCTTCTTACAACCTAAAAAAAGAACACTTCATAGTATTTGGAAATAATATAAGTTTAATTTCCAAAAGTGATAGTGTTTCATCAAATCGCAAACTAGAGTTTTGGAAAAGTAAGAATATTGCAATTGCAACTGGGGAAGCAGAAGCCATAAGAGAATCAAAGTACAAAATCAATGCTGATAAACTAGTAACTCATCTAGAAACAATAGAGAACGGGAATTATGAAATAAAGAAAATAATAGCTTACAGTAAAGTTGTAATAAAAACTAACAATGAGATAGCATATAGTGATAAAGCATTATATAATAAAAATTCTGAAATTTGTAAATTGTTTGGTAACGTGAAACTTAAAAAAGGTGAAAGTTTTCTCACAGGTGAGTACGCTGAAATGAACTTAAAAAATGGTATCAGTAAATTATTACCTTATCCTGGTAACAAAATCAAACAACAAGAAAATAGAGTTAAGGCACTAATAAATACAGATAAAAATGAATAGTATTCAAAAACCTTTCCTAGCAATATCAAATCAAGGATTAAAAGCTAGCAACATATCAAAATATTTCGAAAAAAAACGTGTTTTAAATGATATATCTCTTGAACTAAAAAAGGGAGAATCTGTTGCAATCCTTGGTCCAAACGGAGCTGGGAAAACAACCTTATTTTACATTTTGATGGGGTTAATGAAGCCTGATTTTGGTGAAATTTTTTTACATGACAACAAAATAACTAAGCTTCCAATGTATAGAAGAGCCAAACTTGGCCTTGGGTATTTACCTCAAGAGTCGTCTGTTTTTAGAGGGCTCAATGTTGAAGAAAATATTATGTCCATTCTCCAAATTGCACGAGATAATGAGATTGAGCAAAATCAAGATCTTGAAAAATTATTGAGTGAATTTGGTATAGAACATTTAAGATTTGCTTCTTCACTGTCTCTTTCAGGAGGTGAAAGAAGAAGGCTTGAAATAGCTAGATGTTTGGCTTCTAAGCCTAATTTTATTTTACTCGACGAACCACTTGCTGGAATTGATCCCATAGCTGTAAATGAAATAAAGGAGCTTATTTCTAATTTAAAGCAAAGAAATATTGGTTTACTCATTACAGACCACAATGTTAGAAGTACTTTAGAAATGGTAGACAGAGCATATATTATTTATGACGGAAGAGTTATTTCGGAAGGAACACCCAATACCATAATTAACAATAATGAAGTTCGAAGAGTTTATCTAGGTGATTCATTTTAAATTTTATGAATAATATTTTAATCTCAGGGAAACAAACAAAATTGGGCAAGGCGCTCACTCGATATGTTGCTGAAAATCTGCACTCTTCACTCACAAAATATTTTAAATCATATGTCTCAGCAAATGTACTCTTTTCTAAAAGTAATAATAATTTTAATTGTGAACTGAATATTCATGTTGAAAAAACTACGTATGTTCAAAGCCACGGCACCAGTAATGACGCTTATGGATCATTTAACATTGCTAATGAAAAAATTAAAAAAAGAGTAAGAAGGTACCACAAGAAATTAAATGATCATAGAATCCGTTCTAAAAAATCTTTAAAAAACAACGCCTACCAGTATATTATCAAGAATCCAGAAAGTTTAAAAAACAAGGAAGATATTGACAATCCTTTGATCATAGCAGAAACAGAATTTCTAATAAAGACCTTATCTGTAAGTGAAGCAGTCATGTTGATGGAATTAAATGATCAAAATCTTATTTTTTTTAGGAATCAAAAAAATAAAAGACTTAATGTGCTATATAAAAGAAATGATGGAAACATAGGATGGATTGATTCAAAATCCATAAAAGAATAAAATGAAAATATCAGAAATTATTCCTTTAAAAAATATTTTTTTAGACATAAATGCAGCCAGCAAAAAGGCACTTTTTAAATTGATATCAAAAAAAATATCAATTAGATTTAAAATTGATCAAAATGAAATCCTTGATAATCTTAATCAGAGAGAGAAATTAGGGTCGACTGGAATAGGTAATGGCATTGCAATACCTCATAGCAAAATAAAAGGAATAAAAAAAATATTCTCCTTATTCTTGAGATCGAAAAGTCTGATTGATTTTTCATCAAATGATACTAAAGGTGTAAATATTATTTTTGTTATAATAGCTCCTGAAAACTCAACTACAGAACACTTATTAGCATTGTCTGAGATATCCAAGTTTCTCAAAACCGAAGGAATAATTGAAAAATTAAGAAAGCTAGAAACGAATAAAGAGATACATCAACTTCTTCTCCAAGCTAATGAAGACTAATAGGTTCCAATCCAGATTGTAAGATTGCGGCCAAAGCTGTGTCCTTTGTTTCAAAAGCAGCTAACAATGTTCCATCAGCACCATATACAGAGAAAATATCAGTTTTATAACTATCCTCTGTGTGTAATTCTTTTTTAATAAACGCAAAACCGTTTTTGCCGTATTCATAAAAATTCGTTTCAAAGTTTTTATTTTTTTTTTCTAAATCATTCATCGTAATTTTTCTTTTTAAGGTTAAGATTTATAAGGTTTTTATCTTTTTTTTTTAAAGGATCAGAAATTTCAATTTTCTTTGATTCTTCTTGGGGTAATGGTTGCGTAAGATCAATAAAAAGCAATCCATTTTCCATAGAAGCACCATCAACTTTTATTCCATCAGCTAAAATAAAATTTCTTTGAAACTGTCTTGTTGCTATACCTCTATGAATAAATATTCTTTCACCGTCTGATTCAGATCTACTTCCATGAATTAATAATTGGTTACCTTCCAAACTAATATCTAAATCTTCTTTGGTAAATCCAGCAACTGCGATAGAAATTCTTAAAGTTTTAGAAGAAATTTGTTCTATGTTATACGGAGGGTATGTATCAGAAGAAAGTTTACTAATCCTATCGACAGTTCTTTCAAACTCATCGAAACCCAGTAAAAATGGGCTATTAAAAAGTGATAGTCTTGTCAATTCATCCTCAATCAGTTAAGAGCGATACATTAAGACCTTAAAAAAAGCGTCCTATTTAAAAATATAATTTCTATAAAAAATTTCAACCAAAAAAAAAATTTGGTGGAGCTGGTCGGGATTGAACCGACTACCTTCTGAATGCCATCCAGACGCTCTCCCAAATGAGCTACAGCCCCCAACTGAGAAA
>MDTG01424479.1_pt1 | contig 18570 bp, 19 predicted proteins | sample 811421 | NCBI WGS metagenome assembly MDTG01 (sample SAMN05326645, study PRJNA326480) | marine metagenome | isolation source: seawater | place: Pacific Ocean: South East | collected 2011
ACGTTCTGCCTGGGTCTCAAAATTTTTTACATATATATCACTTGGATAGACAAGAACTTTCTTCTTCATTTTTGACTTCATTTTACGGATTTTTTGAAGAGGTGCAGCCGCTCGAAGTGTCGCAACGATATCGATACGATTTTTGCCATTCAGCTTACCCTGACGTGATGGGCGTGGTCTACCGCGAGTTTTGCTTTTTGTTTGGGTTCCAAAACCTATACCACTTTTCTTAATCTGGTTCCTTTCAGTTCGTAGATTATCATGGAAGTCAGACGGCAGAAGTGACTTTACTGCTTCAATCAGAAGCTCATTCGGTAGTTTTATCTCTGAATGACCTTGAGTACCGTCCACTTCATTTTCTTTTGGTTCTTCAGCAATCGAGGAATTGTTAGGATCTCTTGCTGGTTCTGGCAGATGCTTGGTGCGACTTGGATAAATAAGCTCCGCAGCAATTTCCAAATCTTCATGTTTCACTTTTGTGCGACCATTTGCGGCTGCATTGGCTCTTGCTGCATTCAGTGCAAAAATCACTCCACGAGCAGAGGAAATGCCTAGCTGTTCGGCAAGCAGAACGAGCATCTTTATGTCGTTTGCAGTGGCTTTAGAGTTTACAATAAATGGTAGTGCATCAAAATGTTCTTCAGAAGTATCTCCAACAGATACCTCTGCGAGGTCAAAGTGAAAAGCTAGCCTTTCTTTCAGACTATCAGGCAATCTCTCTTCTCCTATCCCTTCATCAAATGCGATAAGTGGGCTTGCAAGATCCTGATCAAGGGCTTGACTCAGTCGTGCAGCCATCTGAAGTGATATTCTTTCAGCCATAGTCAACTCAAACCATCCCGAGTTGTTCAAAAGTCCTTTTGTTGTCACAAGACACTCACTGTTCAGCGTTGCGATTACGTCTAAACCACCAAACAGTTGTTCATCGCTCATATTTGGATGTAGTTTCGTGTAAGATCCCGCCACTTTGCCAATAGTAGTGATCAATTTATTCCTAACGGGCCCAGCTCGCACCCTAAAAACGGCTCCTTTAAGACCCTTAGGGTCAATTATTAGCAAGTTTAATGTTGCAATTACTTGCATCCATATGATTTGGCCTTTGCTCATTCAATAAGATCTGCCACTGCACGTTTTACCCGCGTTAGAGAACCGGCTTCATCAAGAGGATCTCGACGCAAGCGATGAGCCAATGCAAGTATTGAAATCTCTTTTAAATGCATACGTTCCACGGATTTAGCTCCCTCATAGGCGGCCAAAGCTCGACTAGCACGTATTAGGCTAAGTTCACCTCTGAGCCCATCAGTACCTAGAGAAATACACAAGTCTGCGCAGTCACGTAAAATTTTCTTGTCTGATTTTATTGCTGTCAATTTTTTTCGAGCCGAAAGGATTCTGATTTTAATCTTCGCATCCTCAGATGCCCATCTTTTGACAAACTGCTTCTTATTTTGTTCGAATTCGTCGCGTCGTTCTATTATGGAAACTCTGTCGTCAATATTTGTGGGGGAAGTGACGTCTACCGAAAGCCCGAACCTGTCTAAAAGTTGTGGACGCAGTTCACCTTCTTCAGGATTACCAGAGCCAACGAGCACGAATTTTGCTGCATGACGGATCGACAAACCTTCGCGCTCTACTAGATTCTCTCCTGATTGTGCCACGTCAAGGAGCAAGTCGACTATATGGTCCTCTAGCAGATTGACCTCGTCAATATATAGATATCCACGATTTGCCTTTGCTAAGAGGCCAGGTTGAAAAACTTTCTCACCCCCAGTCAAAGCACGCTCTATATCGAGAGCGCCAGTTACGCGATCTTCTGATACTCCTAGAGGTAAATCTACCACTGGTGTTTCGCGCTTTATCTTTTTTCCAGAGCGATTTAATACCCAATCAGGCACGTCTTTTGCGAATTCCGAGTTTACTGGACATTTGTCAATTACAGAAATTTCTGGCAAAAGTGCAGCTAAAGACCGTACAGCGGTGGATTTTCCTGTACCCCTGTCACCAAATACTAGTACACCACCGATTGTTGGATCGATTGCAGTCAGAATCATTGCTAACTTCATATGTTCCTGACCGACAATCGCAGAGAAAGGGAAGTTTTGACTCATGGTTCTTTACTAATCTCTAAATGACTACATCCTTCCCAACTTCCTGAAGTCGCAAGAACATTAAAACGAGCGTAGAGTTCTTCCTTAAACCACAAACCATCGCGCACAGACTTAATTGCGCGCGCGTGTGGTCCATCATGCCGAGCGAAGTTGGCCATACTTTGAGAATCTGGCCATATTGAAAAAGTAATTTGATGCAACAATGGTACTTCACCTATTCCAATCTTAAATATTACGTCTTCATTTTTACCAATCACATGACTAATGGCTGGGACCCGCTTCCAGAATTTCAAAAGTATAGATGGTTTAATGGTTGCGCGTGTTAAAGCTGCTATCGGACCACCATTAAATCTATATTCGGCATGAAAGGGCGATTGACCGGCCCATTTACCCTTAACAGATGTCGTACCAAGAAAAATTGTCCAATTTTCATTTGATATCCTTTTATAACGCAAAAAAATCATAGTTTTGCGCATCATTTTATCAGCGGTTTCTAGATCTGGCCAAACACATATTATGGAATACACCGCCGTGTTGGGACGCGGTGTAAATCCTTCGCCTGTACCAGAACCACACAGTTTCCAGAAAGAAACTTCTGATAAACGCGCAAATGCCAGACGCGCAAATGCCATCATTAAAAATGCCCAAATACGCGAAAATAGCGTATCGAAGCGATAGAAGCTTATCGTAACAACTTGAATATTGGACTCCTTTGATACAGCCTGATAATATCACCGATTATAAAAGCACATCAAGAAAGAGTTGTAAATCAAACTAGACAGTTATACTGTACAAAAATAATGACACGATTTGATCCAAACGTATCCTTAATGGCGAATTCCCGAACTGCCGCTCATGCGGTAGTTATTGGTGCAGGTATTGGTGGTTTAGCAGCTGCTATGCGGCTTGGAGCTAAAGGATATCAAGTTACGATTCTTGATCGTCTTGATCGTCTTGGAGGAAGGGGTTCTTCTATTTCTCAGAAAGGGCATAGGTTTGATTTAGGCCCAACTATTATAACTGTCCCACAGGTTTTTTATGAACTTTGGAAGGATGCCGGGCGGGACTTTGATAAATATGTAGAATTACGCCCATGTGATCCCTTTTATGAAATTAGATGGAGCGACGGTACAAAATTTCGCTTATTGCGTGATGAAAAAGCGATGAACGCGGAAGTAAGGCGGTTATTTCCTTCTGACTTCAACGGCTATCAAAGATTTCTTAGAGATAGTGAAGCGCGCTATGTCTTTGGTTTTGAAGGCATGGGTCGAAAACCAATGAATAGGCTTTGGGATTTGGTCAAAGAACTTCCAGGTTTTGCATTTCTCAGAGCTGACCGCTCTGTTTATGGGCATGCTTCCAGCCGGGTGAAAGATCCTCGTTTGCGAATGGCACTGTCATTTCACCCGCTCTTTATTGGTGGTGATCCGGTACATGTTACATCTATGTATATTCTTGTTTCACACCTAGAACGGGCTTTTGGCGTGCATTATGCTATGGGCGGTGTTCAAGCACTGGCCGATGCAATGGGCAAAGTCATAGAAGAACAAGGTGGCAACATTCGACTAAATGAAGAGGCGGAGGAGATTATAACTAGTGGTCGGCAAATAAAGGGCGTTAAAACCAAGGAAGGCCACATTTTATCGGCAGACATCGTTGTGTCAAATGCTGATCCTCAATATACATATGTGAATCTCTTACGGAGGAAAAAGAAGTCTCGTTGGACCGCTCGGAGAATGAAAAGGTTGCGATGGTCAATGGGGCTTTTTGTCTGGTACTTTGGTACCAAGGATACTGCTGGACTATGGCCGGATGTAGGTCATCATACAATTCTAAACGGACCACGTTACCGTGGACTACTTCAAGATATTTTCCAAAAACATCATCTTGCTAAAGACATGTCCATTTATTTACATCGTCCATCTGTAATTGACCCTAGCGTAGCTCCCGAAGGAGATGATACTTTTTATGCTCTATCACCAGTTCCAAACTTGACAGGAAAAAACCCAATAGACTGGTCGAAAGAGCTAGAGCCTTACAGAATACGCCTTGCTAAAATTCTGAATGAAAAAATAATCCCCGGTTTCGAAAAATATGTCACTGCATCAACCATTTTTACGCCAGACACATTTAGTTCACGTTACCTAAGTCCATATGGTGCGGGATTTTCATTAGAACCACGCATATTTCAGTCGGCTTGGTTCAGGCCCCATAATATCAGTGAAGAATTTGACGGGCTTTACCTGGTTGGAGCGGGAACCCACCCGGGCGCTGGGGTCCCAAGTGTTGTAACCTCATCTGAAGTACTGAAACAACTTGTACCAGATGCGATAGATTGGAAAAAAGCTCATGATTGATTCTGAAGATATTGCATATTGTGAAGAGGCAATAAGGCATGGATCTCTATCGTTCCACGCAGCCTCCTTAGCTTTACCAAAAAGAGTACGCAATCCAGCACTTGCTCTGTATGCATTTTGCCGCCTGGCCGATGATGAAGTGGATCTAAAAGTGGATAAGCTTTCGGCTTTGAGGGCCCTACAGTCTCGTATGGATGCTGCATATGACGGTCGCCCAATGGATGCACCGGTGGATCGTGCCTTCGCAGCGATGGTAGTGGGATACAGAATGCCTAAAGCACTGCCACAGGCGCTGCTCGAAGGTCTAAGATGGGATGTGCAAGAACGCCGATATCGGACACTTTCTGATGTAATAGCATATTCTGCTCGTGTTGCTTCTGCAGTGGGTGTCATGATGTGCGTGCTTATGGGTGTCAGAGATAGAAATACTTTAGCAAGAGCGTGTGATCTTGGTATCGCAATGCAACTTACTAATATCGCAAGGGATGTGGGTGAAGATGCCTTGGAAAACCGGCTCTATCTTCCTACTGAATGGCTCGATGATGCTGGGATAAATATAGAGGAATTCATTGCCAATCCCAAACCAACCAAGGCAGTCCGACAAATGGTGCGTCGCCTTATTGTGGAGAGTGAGCGCCTGTATCTGCGTTCAGAGGCGGGTATAACCAAGTTACCTCTCCGCTGCAGACCGGGTATTTTTGCGGCTAGATTTATATATGCTGGAATTGCAGGAGCCATTCGTGAGCAAAGTTACCAAACAATAACAAACCGTGCTTTTACTTCCAAAAGACAAAAAATTAGCTGGGTAGGATTATCTGTTCTTCGTACAATGTCAGGATTTTTAATGCCCCAATCAGCTGTAGTTTATGCCAAACCATTACAGGAAGTACAATTCCTGATTGATGCAGCAACAGAGGGTTTCCCAGAAAAGCCAGAATGGAGTGATAAACTCTTTGGAGCTATGGAACAATTGCGAAGTATTGACCGGACTAAATACCACGCATAAACAATTTTTAAAGCGCCGATACTTAAAATGCCATGTTCACAGTTTTATTTTTCATTTTTTTGCTAGCTTGCTTGGCTGCTGGTGCAACGGGCAGCTTGTTTCCACCAGGGGAGTGGTATAAAACGCTTCGTAAACCGTCGTGGACACCATCTGATTGGATGTTCCCTGTATTTTGGACAGTCATATATTTTTGCATATCCTTTGCCGCTGCCCTTGTAGCAACCTCACCAAATGGTGGACTTGGCTTAGCTTTCTGGGCTTTACAAATAGCTGTAAATACACTTTGGACTCCAGTATTTTTTGGACTCCACCGAATAAAATTAGGGTTTTATATTCTTTCTTTACTTTGGTTGTCAGTAGCTGCAACGACAGTAAGCTTCTTTACAATAAATTTGCTAGCTGGCTGGCTGTTGGTTCCGTATATTGTTTGGGTAAGCATCGCTGGTTTTTTGAACTTTACGGTTTGGCGTTTAAATCAAGAAGCTATTGCAGCTACTTAAAAATCCATTTTGCACGTCTGGGCACGCGCACTGCAAGAACTGGTTTCATAACTGGATTTCGGAACCTTATAAGGTCAAGAGCTTCATGCACCCCTACGGTTTCTATGCCGTTCAATTGAGTTTTAATAGCAGAACGACTGTAAAATGGAGCGTCCAGCATATTTCGAACCTTCTTTGGTTTGTAGCCAGCGTCCGCACGTGTTTCACGGAAAAGGCCCCAAAGACTGCGCCGCAAGATCGCTTTCGGGGGTGAAGCAATTTCTGAGGCACTGCCATTTGAAGCAAAATTTACTGCCGCCGCTAGCTCGCTCCCGTCGAGACGAGTTGCGTCATAAAAGCAAGTACTACCCCCAGAAATGGGAAAGCGCCCCCATGTCCAGTAACGAAAATCCTCTTCCAGTGCTCGTATCCCAAAGTTAGCGTCGAAATACCCATGCCCCTCCCACTGCCAATCTTTACCATTCAGGTCGACGCTGATGTGTGCGGTGGGCGCAAAAGGTCGCCAAATATGAGCGCCGTCTTCAGTTAATGGGAGCTCCACATTTGTGACAGCCGAAGGGGTTACTACGACCTTACCTTTTACGCGAGAAACTAATGGGAGAGAACTAATTTCGTCTATATCAATAATCAGACAATTTTTTTCCCAACGCATCGAAGAAGGACCAATTTGCAATACAGATTCTGATTGACGCAAGGCACTTTGCCCACGGTCGGTCATTGTGAAACGCCCGCCTGGCCCGTAGGTTGCAACATTGATGCAGACGTGATTTTCAGGGTTTTTCCGTCCAGACCATCGATACCAAGGCGAAAATACTGACCCTATGAATCCGATGATCGAAACTGCGCGGTCGGTGGTCTTGCTGATGCCATCGACATACCACCAAGCGTAGCCATTTGGGGGGACAGCAATGTTGAAGTTCGGTCTTTCAATATCGCCTCTACCGCATGCCTTGCGGAGAGAGTTGCCATAGGAAGTCCCGCGCCCGGATGGGCACCGCCGCCTGCCAGATAAAGTCCTGGTACTGCCGTTCGGCTGGTCGGACGACGAAAAGCTGCAGTTAGACCATGTGGGCTCTGCCCGTAGAGTGACCCGTCGGAGGCGGGAAACATCGCAGCAAAATCCGCGGGTGTAGTTAATGAATTTTTGTCGGGTATCGGTTGAAAGGTTAGGCCGAAACGCTCTAGCGTTGTCATGGTTAACGTTCGACATTTTTCGAATTCCTCATCGATATGTTTCGCTTTTGACACAGCTGGAGCGTTGAGAATTATCTCAAACCTTTCTCTGACTGGATAATCTGCATTTAGCCCACGATCTTGTGCGCACACATAAATTGTGGGTTGTAACGGCATCTGGCCCTTTTTAATATCTTCAAATTCTGATTCTGCATCGGCTGCGAAAAATACATTATGGTGAATAAGATCTGGCCCTTTAGGCTCAGCTTCAAAGCTCCAAACTCTAGCTGAGAGGCTTCGCTCGTCGAGAACACTTTCTTTCGCAATATTCTTGAAATCCTGACCGAGTTCTCCTGTGGCGAGTGCTCTTGGGTCACCATTAAATACGATGAGATTGCTTTTAAGTTGTTTGCCGTTCTCGAGTGCTACGCCATCTACGTGACCGTCACTTAAAAGAATTTTATTGACTTTACAATTAAAAGAAAAGTTCACACCACGTTCTTTGGCAAGGGACATTAAAGTCGTTGCCAAAACATGCATGCCACCTTGTACGCTCCATACGCCCTTGGCTTCAGCCTGCCAAATTAGAGATAAGAGTGCTGGAGACGCGTAAGGAGACCCGCCCACATAAGTTGCATAGCGACCAAACAATTGGGCTAAGCGAGGATCGGAAAAATATTTAGCTAGTTTGCTTGCCATGGTACTCATGGGCGCGATATCACGCGTCAGGGTTGGGTGTTTCATAATCAATTTTGCCAGGTCCCATCGCGATGGCTCTCCTGTTTGCATCATTGGTTTGTCAAAAGTTTCAAAAAGTCGTTGGGTTTTCTGAAAAAATTTTTGGAATTGTTTAAAACCTGTCAGACCCGCGAAATCATATACTGCTTGTTGTGTCGCCTCATAATCGTCATATAAGTCTAGCGAAGAGCCGTCTGGCCACCAATGCCGTGCAAGAATTTTTTGCCGAATTAAGATTAAATGATTTTCTAGTCTTTCTCCAATGGCCTGGAAAAGTTCGTCAAAAATAACACGCAAGGTTAAGACTGTAGGTCCTGCATCAATAGGGCCCGCTGCAGAAGGCATAGATCGTATTTTTCCGCCAGGGGCGTCATGTTGCTCCAAAACTGTGACAGAGAAGCCCTCGTGTGCCAATCGAACAGCAGTTGCCAAGCCCGCAATACCGGAGCCAACAACTATCACATGATCTTTCGTGCGGTTTTGTATTACTGACAAGTTCATAATTCAATTCTTGACTCATTTGCGTTAAGTGTCCAGTATGATTTACACATAGTTGTCAACTAAATGGTACATATTTTGAAAAATTTGCCAAAAAAGGGTCTATCGGAGCGTATTGAGGCTGCGGTCAAGGAAGCGATTGCTTTGAGTCAGTCAAATTTAGCTCCCAAAAAACTAATGGCCGCACTGCGATACGCTACCTTTCCGGGGGGCGCTCGTATCCGACCAAAAATTCTTACTTCAGTAGCGATGGCATGCGGTGATGATCAGCCGCAATTGACTGATGCTGCTGCGGCATCTCTTGAACTTATTCATTGCGCTAGCCTAGTGCATGATGATCTACCCTGCTTTGACGATGCAAATGTTAGGCGAGGAAAAGCTTCTTTGCATTTAGCTTATTCTGAACCACTTGCCGTTTTAACTGGCGATAGTTTAATTGTGCTAGCATTTGAAGCTCTTGCTGCAGTAGAAGGTGTTAGCTTATCAAGAGTGCTAGAGCTTATTCGACTACTATCGCGACAGACCGGTATGCCTAATGGAATTTGCGCGGGCCAGGGATGGGAAAGTGAGCCAAAAATTGACCTTTCAGCTTATCATAGATCAAAAACAGGTGCATTGTTTGTGGCTGCGACCCAAATGGGAGCAGTGGCTGCAGGGCAAGAGGCTGAGCCATGGTACGAACTGGGGGCACGGATTGGTGAAGCTTTCCAAGTTGCGGATGATTTGCGTGACGTTATCTATAGCGAAGATCAATTAGGTAAACCTGCAGGTCAAGATAATTTGCATACTCGCCCAAACGCTGTGTCTGAATTAGGTCTTGAGGGGGCTAAGAGACGATTAAAAGATATCCTCGCAGGAGCAATTTCATCAATTCCCTCCTGTCCTGGTGAAGCCCAGCTTGCGCAAATGGTGACGCTTCAGGCAAAAAGAATTGTCCCAGATGTTAAGGCAACCTCTCAGGCCTAGTAAATGTCCATTACGCATTCAGAAGACCGTAGTCAAATTTTAAGATTCTGGCGACATTTAAATATTAACAAGTTGTTCAGCAACGAAAAATTTCAATTTTGGGCTAGCAATTTGCCTATCTTAAAAAGACTTGCAAGGGCTGAAGGTGAGGCAATTTTTGATCTTATAATGGGTTTTGTGAATGCGCAGGTGTTATGGGTCTTGGTCGAACTAGGCATCCTTCATTCTCTGATAAACGCTCCAAGAAGCATATCACAAATTGCTGCCGACATTTCTATCAGTGAGGAGCGTACGGAAATACTAATGAATGCTGCTGCTGCGTTAGGCTTGGTGAAACGAAAAAAACAACGGTTTTATGCGCTCAGCCGAAAAGGCGCATCTCTTCTAGGTGTGCCTGGATTGATTGAAATAATTAAGCATCATGCTCACTTCTATCGAGATATGGCCGACCCAATAGCGCTTCTCCGAGATGAGGTTGACACTGAGCTGTCCCGTTTCTGGCCATATGTATTTGGAGTAACGGACGAAACTTCTAAAGCAGTCACGGAAAAATATTCAAATTTGATGGCGAGTTCTCTGAAACTAGTAGCGCACGATACACTGAAAATGGCTGCATTCAAACCAGATGGCGACGTTTTGGATGTTGGCGGCGGTTCTGGCAATTTTGCAATAGAGGTTGCTCGAAAGTTTAAGGGTGTTAAGCTGTCTATTTTTGATTTGCCGCAAGTAGAAAGGTCAGCTCGTCAGCAAATACAGGAAGCGGGCTTCGAAAATCGAATCCGGTTTATACCAGGTTCTTTCTGCGCCGATTCGTTTCCTCAGGGTTTTGATACGGTTACTCTGATACGAGTTCTTTACGATCATGGAGATATCACGGTATCAACGCTTTTGAAAAAGATTTATTGTGCACTTCCTGAAGGTGGTCGTCTTATTATTTCTGAACCGATGAGTGGAGGTGATCAACCAAATAGGGCGGGCGATGTTTATTTTGCTTTTTACACAATGGCTATGCGTACAGGTAAGTCGCGATCCCCGAATCAAATTGCCGACATGTGCAATAAAGTAGGATTTAAGTCAGTATTTGTTCCTAAACCGCCCAGAAAATTTATCACTTCAGCAGTGGTATGTGTCAAGTAAATCACACAGCACGCTCACAATCTGTCTATTTGTGTTGACACAGAAAACTGTCAGGTTAAACTGACACATATATTTTCTAATACTGTTCGGTAGGCAAGACCGACAAAAGGAGAGAGCATTGGAGACACGTGCTGTCATCATGCAGGGGCCACATGACTTAGCGCTCGATACTCTGGCACTTAAAGTGCCAGAGCCCGACGATGTTGTGGTTGAAATCTCCCATTCAGCGATTTCTACCGGTACCGAAAAGCTCTTTTATACAGGCGAAATGCCACCATTTCCTGGCATGGGATATCCTTTGGTGCCTGGTTACGAGGCATTCGGGGAGGTTGTTGAAGCGCCGGCTTCAACGCAATTTTGCCAGGGTGATAAAGTATTTGTTCCTGGTGCAAATTGTTATCAAAATGCTTTTGGCCTTTTTGGCGGGTCAGCGGAGCATATTGTGACCTCATCTGATCGCATAATAAAACTTGATAACAAAATAGGGCCTGAGGGTGCACTGTTGGCTCTTGCCGCAACTGCGCGTCACGCCATGGCTGGCCTAGAAAAGAATGTTCCTGATCTGATTATCGGACATGGAGTACTTGGACGATTGCTAGCCCGACTTACTATCGCAGCTGGTGCTCCGGCACCGAAGGTTTGGGAAATTGATCCCCTAAGGCAGTCGGGGGGGGTGGAATATGAGGTTACAGTGCCAGAGCTCGACCCTCGTCAAGATTATCAGTCAATTTATGATGCATCTGGAAATGGTGAGCTGCTAAACGATCTAATAGGTCGCATTTCAAAGGGAGGGGAAATTGTTCTTGCTGGGTTCTACAAGGAGCCTCTAAGTTTCGCCTTTCCACCAGCCTTTATGAAGGAAGCAAGAATTAGAATAGCTGCAGAATGGCAGAAAGAGGATATGATTGCTACGCGTGCGCTCATTGATAATGGAGCTCTTTGCTTAGATGGTTTGATTACTCATCAAATGTCAGTTGAGAGAGCACATAGGGCTTACCCTACAGCTTTTGACGATCCCACTTGTTTGAAAATGATGCTAAACTGGAAGGATGCAGCGTGAAAGACGAAGTCCCAAATCTTAAAGATTTTGATAAAAGATTACGTGCCGAAGCTAATATGGACGTTGCTGATTTGCAGGCTGCTCAAGAACAGGGCGAGCCAAAGTCAAAGACACAAATCATTGCTATTTATGGAAAAGGTGGGATTGGTAAATCTTTCACTCTGGCTAACCTTAGCCACATGATGGCAGAGCAGGGCAAACGGGTTTTGTTAATAGGCTGTGACCCAAAATCAGACACCACTAGCCTTTTGTTCGGTGGTAAGGCTTGTCCCACAATAATTGAAACATCCACTAAAAAGAAGCTTGCTGGAGAAGAGGTTAAGATTGGGGATGTATGCTTTAAGCGCGGTGGCGTTTTTGCAATGGAACTCGGGGGGCCTGAAGTAGGCAGAGGTTGTGGTGGTCGAGGGATCATTCATGGCTTTGAGCTTTTAGAAAAACTTGGATTTCATGATTGGGACTTTGACTACGTTTTGCTAGATTTTTTGGGTGACGTAGTTTGTGGAGGTTTTGGCCTGCCTATAGCACGCGATATGGCGCAAAAAGTTATTCTTGTAGCTTCAAATGATTTACAATCACTCTATGTAGCAAACAACGTTTGCTCGGCAGTGGAATATTTTCGAAAATTAGGCGGCAATGTTGGCGTTGCAGGATTAGTAATTAACAAAGACGATGGCAGTGGTGAAGCTGCCGCCTTTGCTAATGCGGTTGAAATTCCTGTTTTGGCGGCAATACCACAGGATGATGACCTACGTAAGAAGTCTGCAAACTACCAGATTGTTGGAACGCGTGAAAGTCAGTGGGGCGGACTATTTACTCAATTAGCGGACTCCGTTGGCCTTGCGCCGCCTGTACGTCCGGTTCCTCTTGATCAAGATGGTCTTTTGGCCTTGTTTGATAGCAAAGATACTGGTGGTGATTATGTTTTGGTTCCGGCCACAGACATTGATATGCGCGGCGCCAATGCTGAGCCGACAGAATCGCTCGAAGTTATTTACGATGAGGCATGATGAATGAGTGACAAAGTCATATATGACAACTCTGATGAAGTGGAGGTCATAAAAGGTCACCTTCATAGCGACAGTTTACACGATCTTTCTAACGATGCTGGTATAGGGTGTCATTCCGTATCGGAGATGGAAAAAGCGGCCAAATTATCCTGTAACAACGAAATATTAGAGCAATTTGCAAAAGATTATCCAAAAGGTCCTCATGACAAGCCTCAATCGATGTGCCCTGCCTTTGGCTCTCTAAGAGTAGGTTTACGTATGAGACGGGTCGCTACTGTCTTGTCAGGATCTGCTTGCTGCGTTTATGGGCTTACTTTTGTAAGTCACTTTTATGGTGCTCGACGTTCAGTCGGTTACGTTCCTTTTAATTCAGAGTCTTTGGTGACAGGTAAGTTATTTGAAGATATTAGGGATGCAGTGCACGAAATTGCCGATCCGGAATTTTATGACGCTGTGGTTGTTACCAATTTATGCGTACCAACCGCAAGCGGAGTGCCGCTACGTCTCTTGCCAAAAGAAATTAATGGAGTGAGAATAGTAGGCATAGACGTTCCAGGATTTGGCATCCCAACCCATGCGGAAGCCAAAGATGTTCTTGCGGGAGCCATGCTTAATTATGCTCGGCAAGAGATTAAAGCTGGCCCTGTGCAAGCGCCTAGTGGTGGTAAATCTGACCGTCCTTCCGTCACACTTCTGGGTGAAATGTTTCCTGCGGATCCTATTATGATAGGCGCAATGCTTGCCCCTCTTGGTATTGCAGCTGGCCCAGTTGTGCCAGCTCGTGAATGGCGTGAGCTATATGCGGCATTAGATTGTGGTGCCGTTGCGGCGATCCATCCATTTTATACGGCTGCCATTCGCGAATTTGAGGCTGCTGGGAGGACTATTGTGGGTAGTGCTCCGGTGGGCTATGAAGGCACGGCAGCTTGGCTTGAAAATATAGGTGAGGCTTTTGGGACTTCAGCGAATAAGGTGGCCAGTGCTAAAAATGCCTTTTTACCCGCTATTAGAGATGCTTTAGCCAAAGCATCTATAAAAGGGCGTATCACGCTATCAGGTTACGAAGGTAGCGAACTGCTAGTGGCTCGTTTGCTGATTGAAAGTGGTGCGGAAATTCCTTACGTCGGCTCTGCTTGTCCGAGGACTGATTGGTCCTTAGGAGATGCTGAATGGTTGGAGGCTAATGGAACGACGGTCAAGTTTCGTGCGTCCTTAGAGGACGACTGTGCAGCGATGAAGGCCTTTAAGCCGGATCTTGCAGTTGGAACAACGCCCGTTGTTCAAAAGGCAAAAGAATTGGCAATTCCGGGACTTTATTTTACTAACCTGATTTCTGCCCGTCCGCTCATGGGGCCAGCCGGGGCCGGGTCTTTGGCTGAGGTAATCAATGCTGCCATAGCTGGTCGCAAGCGAATGGATAAAATGCGTGACTTTTTTGAAGGAGTTGGGACTGGAGATAGCGCTGGTGTCTGGGAAGATGGGCCAAATTTAAGGCCTGATTTCAGAGCCTTGCACCAGAAAAAACTTGATAAAGCTGCTAAAGCGGCAAAAGCAGCGGAGATGATCTGATGTTAATCCAAGATCATGATCGCGCTGGTGGATATTGGGGTGCAATTTATGCATTTTGTGCTGTGAAGGGTCTGCAGTGTGTTATTGATGGACCAGTAGGTTGTGAAAACCTTCCGGTAACATCAGTCTTGCACTATACCGACGGACTTCCGCCTCATGAATTGCCAATTGTTGTAACTGGCCTTGCAGAGGAAGAATTAGGTCGTGAGGGCACTGAGGGCGCTATGCGACGCGCTTGGGGAACCCTTGACCCAGCTTTGCCTGCTGTAGTGGTAACAGGATCAATAGCCGAAATGATTGGTGGTGGGGTAACCCCGCAAGGTACAAATATCCAGCGATTTCTTCCGCGTACTATTGATGAAGATCAATGGGAGGCTGCAGACCGAGCAATGACTTGGATTTTCACAGAATTTGGCATGACAAAGGGTCGAATGCCGCGTGAGAAAAAAAGAGAAGTGGGTGAAAAACCTAGAGTTAATATACTCGGTCCAATGTATGGCGCCTTTAACATGCCAAGCGATCTTGCAGAAATTCGACGTCTGGTGGAGGGTATTGGGGCAAAAGTAAATATGGTTATGCCCTTGGGATCGCATGTTGCTGAGATGCGTGACTTAGTAAACGCTGATGTTAATATATGTATGTATCGTGAATTTGGGCGTGGTCTTTGTGAGGTTCTTAAAAAGCCATATTTGCAGGCACCTATTGGAGTAGAAAGCACTACAAAGTTTCTTCGCAAACTTGGTGAAATGCTAGATCTTGATCCTGAAGATTTTATCGAGCGTGAAAAGCATTCAACAATAAAACCTGTTTGGGATCTATGGCGCTCTGTCACTCAAGATTTTTTTGCCACTGCTAGTTTCGGTATCGTAGCGAGCGAAACTTATGCTCGGGGTATCAGGAATTACTTAGAAAATGATTTGGGTTTCCCCTGCGCTTTTGCTGTTGCGAGATCTCGTGGCAGCAAAACCAATAACAACGAAGTAAGAGCTCTAATGCAGCAGAAACGTCCGCTTGTTGTCATGGGAAGTATCAATGAAAAGATGTATTTAGCGGAGTTTAAAGCTGGTCATGGGCCAAATCCCGCGTTTATTCCTACTTCGTTTCCTGGCGCTGCTATTCGGCGTGCTATAGGAACTCCAATGATGGGGTATGCTGGAGCAACATACTTGTTGCAAGAAGTTTGTAACGGATTGTTTGACGCCCTTTTCCATATTTTACCACTGGCTAGTGAGATGGATATGGCTGAAGCTACACCCACCACATTAAAACGCGATTTTCCATGGGATGCAGACGCTCAGGCAGAGCTTAATCGCATCGTCGCTCAACACCCAATTCTTACCCGAATTTCTGCTGCCAAGAATTTGCGAGATGCTGCGGAAAAATCTGCACTTTCAGCTGGTGCAGAGCGGGTGGTAGTAGAAACAGTCTTAGCTCTCGATCCTAATGGGGAGAGAGAAAGCAAAGGAGGAGCAAACTATGACTGATATTGCTTCAAATAGTTCCAAGGCACGAAATCAAAGCCGTCGCAGCTTGGAATACATTCTATATTTCAGCCTCATTTTTGTTTTGGCAATTCCATTTGCCATAGTGTTTTGGGTGCTGGACGTAATCCGAAAGCAGACGCTAATGCTGCATGGCCCGTTTGCGCGGGCTCGCGCAGAGGCAGACAGGGTTACGCCATTGATCTTCTCAGCCTAACTTTTTGGGCTGAGAGAAAGAGACTGAGTTTCCATGAGGAAGCTCAGAGACCCTTGGGAATTTCCTCCCAAGGACCCGGTCGCAGGGGCACTGCGGCGTCAGCGTAGCAACCCGGAGGGAAGTTAATGGCTGATAGAAGCGACCTGTCATTTACAGGTCTTACAGATGAACAAGCGCAGGAACTGCACTCAGTGTATATGAGCGGACTTTGGCTATTCGCAATAGCTTGTCTGATCGCTCACATCGCGACGTACATTGTTCTGCCTTGGTTCAATTTCTGAGGAGAATGAGACATGGCTAATTTTTACAAGATCTGGCTGGTTTTCGATCCGCGCCGCGTTTTCGTGGTGCAGGGTGTTTTCCTTTTTTTACTGGCAGCAATGATTCATCTCGTCTTGCTGAGTACAGATGGCTTTAACTGGTTTGAGCTTTCTGCTGCTACAGGCGGCTAATCGCTATCCAGCATCCTCAACTAAAGCCGTGGGCATGGGAACGTAATCTTGTTGCCCACGGCACAAATCTAATTAAGGGCGGCCACTACCGCAAAGTCGGCATAGCCAAACCATAGCGCGGAGAAACAAAATGGCGTTGTTAAGTTTTGAAAAAAAATATCGCGTCCGAGGGGGAACGTTAATAGGCGGTGATCTGTTTGATTTCTGGATTGGGCCCTTTTATGTAGGGTTCTTTGGAGTGACTACGGCCTTTTTTGCCCTTCTTGGAACAGTACTTATATTTTATGGAGCAGCAATTGGGGGCACATGGAACCCGTTTTTGATCTCCATACACCCGCCCGAACTTGAGGTCGGGCTGGGTATGGCACCTTTAGCCAAAGGTGGGTTATGGCAGCTTATTACGATATGTGCTACCATCGCCTTTGTAAGTTGGGCACTTAGGGAAGTTGAAATTGCTCGTAAATTGGGCATTGGTCTTCATGTTCCGGTTGCCTTTGGTGTCGCAATACTTGCTTATGTAACTCTTGTTATAATTCGGCCAGTCCTTATGGGCGCATGGGGTCATGGTTTTCCATATGGTATTTTTAGCCATCTGGATTGGGTTAATAATGTGGGATACGCTTATGGAAACTTCCACTATAACCCTGCCCACATGGTTGCTATTACATTCTTTTTCACAACTACCTTAGCTCTCTGCCTGCATGGATCATTGATCCTGTCCGCTGCAAATCCTGAAAAGGGTGAAACAATGCGCCAACCAGAGCATGAAGATACATTTTTCAGAGACTTTATAGGCTATTCGATTGGACCGCTAGGAATCCATCGTCTGGGACTTTTTCTTGCACTAAATGCAGGGTTTTGGTCGGCAGTTTGTATTGTAATATCTGGCACTGTTTGGTTCGATGCTTGGGCTGATTGGTGGTATTGGTACGTTGATTTGCCCTTCTGGGCTGACTTAGAGGGAGGCATTAATGGTTGAGTATCAGAACATATTTACCCAGGTACAGGTTCAGGGACCTCCAGAAATGGGTATGGTGGAAGATGTCGATCTCCGTGAAAGAGGATCTTCAACAGGATTTTCCAAGTTGTTTGGTTGGTTTGGTAACGCCCAGTTAGGACCTTTTTACTTGGGCGGTCTCGGCTTTGCGTCTCTGGCGTCTGGTCTTGCTTGGTTTATGATTGTCGGCTTTAGTTATTGGCAGCAAGCGGGCTGGAATCCTGGCGTATTCGCGCGTGACCTATTTTATTTTTCACTAGAACCGCCCTCACCTGAATATGGCCTCAGTATTCCGCCACTCGCAGAAGGTGGACTATGGTTTTTGGCTAGCTTCTTCCTTCTGATTTCGGTATTGACTTGGTGGGCTCGTTCATACGTGCTTGCGCAACAATTAAAGATGGGTAAGCATGTTTTTTACGGCTTTGGAGCGGCTATATGGCTGTTCCTTGTTCTTGGATTGATCCGGCCAATCTTCATGGGAAGTTGGTCAGAGGCGGTTCCTTATGGAATATTTTCTCATCTTGACTGGACAATGACATTTTCGGTGACATATGGAAATTTATTTTACAATCCATTTCACGCGCTATCAATTGTGTTCCTCTATGGTTCAGCTCTCCTGTTTGCGATGCATGGTGCCACCATCTTAGCTACATCTCGCTACGGTGGTGATCGGGAGCTAGAGCAAATCGCAGACCGAGGTACTGCTTCGGAACGAGCAGGATTATTCTGGCGTTGGACAATGGGCTTTAACGCCACAATGGAGGGCATTCATCGCTGGGCTTGGTGGTTTGCTGTACTTACCCCAATTACTGGTGGTATTGGTATTTTGCTGACTGGCACAGTAGTGGACAACTGGTATCTCTGGGCACAGGAACACGGCTTTGCGCCGCTTGATTAAGGGAGAAAAATAAATGAGTTCGGACAAACAAATATTTGACGGAGATTTTTCCCCAGAGCGAATAAGAGCAGAGGGATTTGGTAACATGTTTGCCGGAGCAATCTTCGGTGGGGCAATTGTTGGCTTTGTTGTGGTCTTCATCTTTGTATTGATATTAATCTCAAGTTGGTTACCTCCGGAGTCGAAAGAAGCGGATGACCCGACTCCGGACTCATTCTCATACCAAGTAATTCCGCATGACAAGATCAAAGCTTAATCTGTGGTCTTTACGAATTGTGGGCGAGAGCAGTGAACCTCTGCTTAACCTACAGCCAAATTTGGCTCATTTTCCCGTGAGTCAAATACGGGGTTTCTGCACCCCGGTTCCCTTCCTGTTGGCTACAGGAAACTGCGCCACGTTTAG